>FLOH01000424.1_pt1 | contig 94772 bp, 80 predicted proteins | sample 756751 | NCBI WGS metagenome assembly FLOH01 (sample SAMEA4026879, study PRJEB14308) | marine metagenome | biome: coastal water; material: water | depth 74 m
GAAAAAATTCTCAAATCCGATGTGTCGGTGGCCAAAAACTATCTTGCCCGGGATGAGCTCGAATCGTTGGCGCGAATCGTCAATGCCTATCTGGACCTGGCCGAGGATCACGCCCGAAGAAAAATCCCCATGACCATGGAAGACTGGGCAAGACGGCTGGACCTTTTCCTGGAATTCAGTGAGCGGGAAATTCTGCAGGATAAGGGGAAAATCACAACCGAGATCGCTAAGGCACATGCCGAAAGTGAGTTCGAGAAATACCGCATTGTGCAGGACCGTCTGTTTGAGAGCGATTTCGACCGCATCATCAATCAGATCGAGGACGAAAAATGAGCCGGATTTATGGATCAACTGTAATAGGGGACAGACCACGTTTTCTGACAAGTCATTATTTATGCGACATGCCGAACCTCAACGAAAAACGTGGTCTGTCCCCTATTACTTGCTATTACTTTCTATTACTTCGGAAAAATGATCATTCGCCGTACATGTCAGTTATCAGCTTTCGTAATTGGGCGGCTTTGATATCAGATAACTTATCAAGTTTATTTTTGAATTGTTGCTTGCTAATGGTGCGAATTTGGTCAACAGCAATTTCAGCATTTTTGTTCGCGCATTTTATCTGTATCCGAGTTCTCCATAGTGGATGCAATTTAGAGGTTAATGGACAGACAACGACGGTATCCAAATATTTATTCATTTCATCTTGGCTAATGATGACGACGGGGCGTACTTTTTTTATTTCGCTCCCTATGGTGGGGTTGAGATCAGCAAAATATATTTCGTACCTTTTAATATTCAAACCCCTCATCCTCCAAACCATCAAGGAGCGTTGTATTAAAATCGTCCCAATTTTCCTTTTCATTAGCCATGATTTTATAGGTATCCTCCCAAGAAAGCTTGCTTTCTTCTTTATTACGAAGAAGCAGTCCTTTGTCTGTTTCTTCCATTAGAAGGGGATTTTTAAGGCCATATTTTTGAAGGAGCGCCTTGGGTATGCGAACCCCTTTGGAATTTCCAATGGGGACCAGCTTAACATCCCTTGATCGTATTTGAATCCCCATGTATTTTGCTCCTTAAGATTTTGTTGAATTAATTTTGTAACTATTGTAATTACATTCATTGATGATGTCAAGCTGTGGTATGGGGTCTAAGCCAATAAGGGTCAACGGCAGACGCCCTCATGACCCTTCATTACACTTTGCCACAAAAATGTGAAAGAATACGGGAATTTGGAAGGAGATTAAAATGGTTGATTTCAGTTATCAGGAGATGTTTCCCTTGGGAGAAGATACCACCCGGTATCGTCTTCTAAGTCAAGAGCATGTTTCCACAGCGTCTTTTGAAGGCAAAGAGATTCTCAAAATTGCGCCGGAGGCTCTAAGTCTTCTGACGGAAACGGCATTCCGAGACGTTGCCCATTTGCTGCGGCCGGCACACCTCAAAAAAGTGGCCGCCATATTGGACGATCCGGAAGCCTCCAAAAATGATCGGCTGGTTGCCCTGGAGATGCTGAAGAACGCCGTCATTGCAGCGGAGATGGAATTTCCCATGTGTCAGGATACCGGAACGGCCGTTATCATGGGCAAGAAAGGCCAGCAGGTATGGGCTGATTTCAACGAAAGCGAGGCGATTTCCAAAGGGGTGTTCAACGCCTATGTCAAAAACAATCTGCGGTATTCCCAGAACGCTCCTTTGAGCATGTTTGAAGAAAAAAACACCGGTTGCAATCTTCCGGCACAGATCGATTTGTATGCCACATCGGGCGATGCCTATAAATTCCTTTTTGTGGCCAAGGGCGGCGGAAGCGCCAACAAAGTCTACCTCTACCAGGAAACCAAGGCGGTTCTAAATCCGGATACGCTCAGGAAATTCGTGTTGGAAAAAATGAAAACCCTGGGTACGGCAGCCTGCCCACCCTACCATCTGGCTTTTGCCATGGGCGGCACGTCGGCGGAACTGAACCTGAAAACCGTCAAACTGGCCAGTGCCGGTTATCTGGATAACCTGCCGACTACCGGCAACGAGGGCGGCCGCGCTTTCAGAGATGTTGAATTGGAGGACGAAATTCTCAAAATGAGCCGGGAGACCGGTATCGGCGCCCAGTTCGGCGGAAAATATTTCTGTCTGGATGTTCGGGTTATTCGCATGCCCCGCCACGGTGCATCGTGCCCCATCGGGATGGGGGTCAGTTGCAGCGCGGACCGCAATATCAAAGGAAAAATAACCAGGGAAGGCATTTTCCTGGAGCAGCTTGAAACCGACCCGGCCAAATACCTGCCATCCCTTGAAAACGCCTTCGAAGATGCCGTGCGGATTGATCTCAATCAACCCATGGATGACATTCGGGCCATCCTGACGAAATACCCTGTTGCCACACCGCTGTTGCTGTCCGGAAAAATTGTGGTGGGCCGGGATATCGCCCATGCCAAACTCAAGGAGCGCCTGGATGCCGGTGAAAAGTTACCGCAGTATATCAAAGACCACATCATTTACTATGCGGGGCCGGCCAAAACGCCTGAAGGATATGCATCCGGCTCTTTCGGTCCCACAACGGCTGCCCGCATGGATCCCTATGTTTCGGTTTTCCAGAAAAAGGGCGGGTCCATGGTTATGCTGGCCAAAGGGAACCGTTCCCAGCAGGTGACCGATGCCTGCAAACAGTATGGCGGATTTTATCTGGGATCCATCGGCGGTCCCGCCGCGCGTCTGGGGAAAGAGTGCATCACCCATGTGAAAGTGCTTGAGTATCCGGAACTGGGCATGGAAGCCATCTTTGAGATCACGGTCAAAGATTTCCCCGCCTTTATCCTGGTCGATGACAAGGGAAACGATTTCTTTAAAAACCTGCTTTAAGCCTTGTCAAAAACCCCGTCAGCTTCCCCACGCCCATGACGTGTAATGGACGTGGTGGGCGGACTGGCCGCCATATCGACAAAATTGTCGACCAAAACCCCTATTGTCGAAATCCCGAACGGATTAATATCGCTAACCGATTGATTAAAATATCTTTTTTTGTCTGGTATGCTTCTTGCTGTGTAACTCCTTAATGTGGGTTTCGGAAAAGCCGAAATCTGAAAATCGAAGTTCATTGAACAAGGAGGAACAGCAGATGAAAAAGATTTTGACCGGTACAATGGCAGCACTTCTGGTATTGTTTGTGGGAATGGGGCTTGGTTTTGCGGGCAATGGAAAAGGCGCTGGGGATGGAACCGGACCCATTCATGATATTCTGAGCGGCACACCGTTTACTTACACCGGAACCGTGGTGGGCATTGTTCCGGGCCAGGGAATGGAAGTGGCCCTGGAGAGTGAGAATGTAACCCTCTACGGCATCGGCCCTATCTGGTACTGGGAAGCCTTGGAGGTGGATCGCCCCATTGCAGGTGAAGAAATTACAGCGACCGGCTACACCGTCGACTTCAATGGGGAATTGAGAGATATCGTTATGACCATTACCGTTGATGGCTTAACCATAGAACTTCGCGACGCTGAAACGGGGGAGCCCCTCTGGCGCGGTGGTCGAAACCGTTAGAAACGGTTTTTGTTTGACATTGGTTTCAGAGAAAGGTCCCGGTACAGGGGCCTTTTTTCTTTGACACAAGCCGTGTGGGGTAGCAGTATGGAGGAACTTTAATGATTGGGTGTTCGGCCAAATCCTTTTTCAGGCGATTCGTTTGACGCCCCCATATTTCCCGGAACTTCGCATGCAGTTAAAATTTAAGCCGGTACATAGGGCAACAGACCATTTCATTTTCCGGATTCTTCTGGTCGCTTTTTTCTGGTTTCAAGCCCTGGGCCTCCAGCAGGCAGAGGCCCTGGAGGCACTGGACCTTTCCGTGGAAGGAACCGTGGGGTATGATTCCAACCCGGCCCTTGAAGCTGATTCTGAAGGTTCGGGTTTTGCCGTGTACGCTGCCGGCTTGGGAAAACAGTTTCGTTTCACAAACCCATTCATTCTGGATACATTCTTAAATGCCCGTTATCAGGACTACTGGCAGGTGGAAGACAATTATGATGTGCGCGGCGGCGGCGCCCTCTCATACCCACTGGCAAATGGGCGTTTTACACCGGCTCTTTTGCTGGAAGCGGCAGCCTACCGGGATCATCTGGTGACGGCGGCGGAGAGAAATGAGGTGATCGTGGGCCTTGGGGCGGACCTGATTGTCAATAGCCGCATGAACCTGTCTTTGGAGAGTACCTGGAACCGGCAGAATTATCTGAACTGGGCACAACCCTTTTCAGGGCGGGGCCAGGGTCGACCGGTCCAGGGAGAGGGCGGTGGCGCGTCAGGGTCGCCATCCCATGGGCCCGCCAATGTTGCAATCCCCTTAAAAGGGAAGGGGCCGGGGGGGGAATACGGGTGCGGCCGAAAGAGCATCCTCAATGAATACCTGCCCCCCAGGGACAACCGTTTAATGCGTGCGGTTTTAACCATGGACCTCTTTTTCATGCCGTCCCTTTCCGGTTCTTTCTATGGCGGATACACGGATCTTGAGTCGTCCGTGGATCTGGAATCCTATGGGCAGATTGAAACGGGGATTGTGCTTTCCTGGGAACCCTTTGATAAATGGCAAGTCATGGGAGAAGCCAAGGGGTATCGTGTGAATTACCATGATGTGCCCGACAGCATGCGGAAATGCGTCAGGAGCATTAACACCATTTATACCCTGGGGTTGCAGGTGAGTCGCTTCTGGGGCCCCTTTGAAATTTTCGCAGCCGCGGCCATTACCAACGGCGAGGCGCCCCTGGATTATGAATCTTATTCACAGACGGTGATGCAATGCGGACTTTCATACTCTTTCTAATGGGGTTTCTCATTCACGCGTCCTTTTCCATGGCTTTTGGGGAGGAACCCCTGCTGGTGCGCGTACTGAGCCTGGATCAGGCATCCGGAAAAATATCGGGCCGGATGTTGGAAGGGTCCCGTGAGGCGGTTGGGAATAATGAGACAACGGAAATCACCGTCCAAATGACCTCCGGTCCTTTGCCAAAAGGGATCCGTTCAGGAGATATCATCCGGATTTGGGGGGGATTTTCCGGGGATTCCCAAAACTTTTTGGCCGCCGAGCTCTCATCGGCCATTAAGGGTGGTAAGAAAGATCCCACAGGGGTGCGCCGACGGCTGGGAAAAGGGCGGCGAATGTCCGGAACAAAGGGGAGCGCAGGTGGTCATGGCCGAAAATAGACGGGGGCTCCCCCTTTGGTTAACCAACCTTCTTTTGTTTACGCTGCTGACCCTTTCCGCCGTAGCCTATTTTTTCTGGCAGATCCATCAGGCCAGGGAGGACTTTCTGAGCCATGTGCGCGCCCACGTGCAGCAGGTGGCGCGGGTTATCCAATCCAGTGCAGGGAGCGCCATGGCTTCCCAAATGGCGGCCGAAAACCTCCTCGAAACCCTTTTGGGCAATACGGCCCGCTTTGTGAATTACTTAAACGACATTGAACCCTTTACCCCGGAAGAGTTGTCCGCTTTTGCCAGGGAATCGGGATTGGTGGGAATTCTGATCTCAGCGTCTGTGGGGACCGTGGTGGAGGGCTTTCCCCCATCCCAACCCATTAGATCTCCCCTTTGCAAAAACAGGCCCGGCTTGGAACATCGGGTCGAAGGCGGCATGTATCTGTTTTCATGGCCCAGGCCGGAAGACGCCGGATGCGTGGTGCTGGGGATGGGAGACACAATGATTGCGGCCCTTTATGAGAACCTGGGTCCGGGCCATGTGATGAAAACAATCTCCGGACTGCCGGGCATCCATTCGGTGCGTATGGAAAGCCCGGGACCGGGGGAAAAACCATTACCCGAAAACCCTTCCGTGGCCTTCAAGACCCTTGGGAACAAGGATGTGGCCATCGCCCGACTCCCTTTTCAGTCGGGCATTCTGTCCGTGGGAGTGAACACCGGACATTTGGATCGATCCATCCATCGATTGTGGCGTGATTTTTTTATTTTCGGTGCAGCTTTCGCGCTTTTAGGGATCTGTATTTCGTTAATTCTTTATCGAAACCAGGCGTTACACCTGACGCAGGTGAAGTCCTATGAAAGACGAATCTCCAAGGAACGTGAAGACGCCGCCCTGGGACGGGCTGCCGCGGCCATTGCCCATGAAATCAGAAACCCCTTGAACGCTTTGGGAATGGGGCTTCAGCGACTTCAACTGGAAGGGAAGGAATTGACGCCGGATCACCGGCATCTGCTGGGGCTCTTGACGGACGCGGTGGGTCGCGCCGATGCCAGTGTCAGTGGGTTGCTCAATTATGCGCGTCCGCCCATGCCCAACCGGAAACCCGTCCGTCTGGATCGGTTGTTCCAAAAGATCCTGGCGCTTTACCAATACCGGTTGACGGAATTAAAGATTTTGGTTGACCAACGCTTGAATTTCAGGGAGGCCATTTCCGGAGATCCCGAACTGCTGGGGCAGGTGATTGAAAACCTGTTATTAAACGCCATGGAAGCGCAGCCCCATGGGGGATTTATCCATGTAACGTTAGGCCGGACCGGCAAAGAGATTTTTTTGAGGATTCGGAATGGCGGGTTAGCCCTGCCCCAAGAAAAAGTGACTCGAATTCTGGCGCCCTATTTCACCACCAAAGCACAAGGGACGGGCTTGGGGTTAACCATTGCGCAACGGATCATCCAGGCCCATGAGGGTCGCATTGAGCTGGCTGTTCCCGAACCGAGCGCTCTCGAAATAACCGTTTATCTACCGGCCGAAGACAACCTGAAACCTTTACAGGCTTGACGAAAGGCACCCTCAATGAAAATTCTGATTGTCGATGACGACGCTCTCCAACGGGAACTGCTGAAAGGCTTCCTGGAAAATCAGGGGCATCTGACCCTGGCAGCCTCCGAAGGACATGAAGCGTTGAAACTTTTTGAAAGTGCGCCGGTTCAACTGGTGCTCCTGGATCAACGCATGCCCGGCATGATGGGGGATGAGGTCCTGGCAAAGATGAAAGCCATCAACCCCACGGTTCAGGCCATCATGATCACGGCCTACAGTGAGGTGGAAACGGCGGTTAAGGTCATGAAACTGGGGGCGGGTGATTTTCTGGAAAAGCCCGTGGACTTGTCCCGGTTGCTTGAAAAAATTGAAGAAATCGAGCAGCGGATAACCGTGGATGAAGATGTGGCCCGGGTGAAAGAGGTGGTTGAAGAAGGGCCGCTACCCCTCAAAATGATCGCACAAAGCACTGAAATGAAGGATGTGATCTCCTTCATTCGGCGCGTGGCCCCATCCCCCTGGCCGGTGCTCATATTCGGCGAAACCGGGACCGGAAAGGAATTGGTGGCCCAGCTGATTCACCTGCTGAGTCCCCGGGGTGATTCAGGCCCTTTTACGGATGTTAACTGTGCGGCTATCCCTGAGAATCTCTTTGAAAGCGAACTCTTCGGGCACATGAAAGGCGCTTTTACCGGGGCTGTGAAAAACCGGCGCGGCCGCTTTGAACTGGCCCATGGCGGAACCTTGCTGCTGGATGAAATTGGGGAGATGCCCCTGCTCCTTCAGTCCAAGTTGCTGGGGGCCCTTCAACAGGGGCGGATTACCCGCGTGGGCAGCGAGGAAGACATTCAAGTGGATGTGCGTCTGATCACCGCCACCAACCGAAACCTTAAAGAAATGGTGAAGGACGGCCGTTTTCGCGAAGACCTGTATTACCGCATTAAAGTCTTTGAAATTGAGATTCCGCCACTCAGACATCGCAGGGAAGATATCCTTCCCCTGGCTGATTTTTTTCTACACCGATACGCCGTATCCCCCATAACCTTTTCCATGGATGCCATGGATACACTCATCAAATACCCTTTTCCGGGAAACGTTCGAGAACTGGAACATATCGTTCAGAGAACCGCCATCCTGGCAAGGGGAAAGACCATCGCGCCAAAAGATCTTCCTGAAGAAATTCGGCATCACCGGGCCGGCACAAAGGGAACGCTTTCCGAGCGGCTCTCCACTGTGGAACAAGAGATGATCCTGTCGGCGCTCGAAAAAAGCCGCTGGGTGCAGACCCGGGCTGCCGAAATGCTGGGCATCAGTGAGCGGGTTTTGCGTTACAAAATGAAAAAAGGGGGAATTCAAAACACGGGTTCCCGGTGAACTCCGTCCTGTGTATTTTCTCCCGAGTTGCCCCAAAATGGATAATGCGCTTGAAGTCGAGCGAAAAATTTTGTGTCAGGTATTTTTTGTTTCGCGGGGAGAACATCACAATAAAACCATTGGGTTCGAAGCAGAATGCAGGCTTGTATCCATGGTTTGAACCCGGAATTTGGAGTGAAAGGATCATTATGATATCAATACCATATGTCCGTTTTTTTCGGCCCCTTCTTTTGTTCATGGGCCTCTGTTCTCTGTTCGGTCTCGTGGCCTGTACAACCGCAAGAATGGCGCGTCCGCCTGAATTCTCAGCATCAGCGGTCGAGATGCCCGTGAGCGGCAGGCAGGGGTTTGGGTTTAGCGAGTCCTTTCGATTCGGTCCGTACCTCGTGTCGGACGTCCATCGCGGCTGGCGCGTAACCACGTCGTGGGGCATCCTAGGGTACGGCAGCTCGAAATCCGAGCAACCCTTCGAATTCAAGCTCCGCGCGCATGACAATGCCGTCCGGCAGGCACACTGCGCGAACGGTGTGCGATGGAAACAAATGGAACTCAACAACTTTATGGACACGGGCGGGGACTTGGAATGGGAACTTTCGTCCCATGCCCTGTTCACCTGCGAGTTCTCTCCACCGGATATGAAGAAATCCTGGAAGATGGTCATGAAGCAGGAGACTCAGAACCTGGTTATGGACGGAGTGCTTGGCGATGGTGCCAACCGCATCTTCGTCAAGGGAACCCGCGAGCTTGAAGGTGGCGCATGGCCGCTGACCGAGGCGACCGGCTACCTTTTCTACCTGGATCAGGATCTCGTGGGCGGAGTAGACGTCCTGAATCAGGGCGCCGTGTGGATGAAAAAAGATCTGTCCGCTGATATGCGAGGAGCCGTGGCAGCGGCAGCATCAGCCTTGCTGCTGTATGGGGACCTCAAAGACTGACGTCCCCTTCCCCCCCAAGGGGAATCCGGCAGGGAGAGAGAATCATGCGCGACATACTTCATATCACAAGCGGGGACTGCGCAGGGGCTATACTGACCAAGTTCGGCATTCCCGGATTGAATGGCTATGAAGCTTTGATTTAATTGTTCGCGGAAATGGTGACCTACAAACAACCCAAAAACGGTGAATACCCAATGGAACAGTCGTTGATAAAAACAATAAAACTTGGTAATGGTCTGAAACTAGATTTTTATGATATTTCCCGTAAACTGGCTGGCGATCGATGGTATGTCGGGATGATGATGCGGATTGATATTCCACTGACCGATTTGCTCTTAACAAGCCAATTGTTTTCAAATTACAGTATTAAGGAAATCAGAAAGGCACTGGGGGAAGCCGTTTGTTTCCAAAATAAAAGAGAACGCCACTATATCGATGAGCGGAAAAAGGACGCGTTGCTCCAAGGCCTGATGGATTCTTTTATCACAAGCACGGTACACTATTTTTCGCATCCTGATTTTCCCGCCAAGTATGTCATCAAAGAATTTAAAGCATGCCTGAAGCGACAGGCATGGCGCAAAAATGATCACCGTGGATGTGAAAGCGCACACTCTCCATGAAGTCAGCCGTTTCGTAAAAGAAAATAATCAATGGTTTTATGTTGATGGAGATATTCTTGAATCCCCGCCCGCAATAATCAAGAAAGTAGGTCGAAATGCACGTTGCCCATGTGGCAGTGGCAAAAAATACACAAAATGCTGCGGCCAGTAGTAATCCTGAGCATTGTGCGGCCAGAGAAAACATCTTCCATTAAAAAGATAACTGTTCTAAAATTAAATTAAATTTCCAAACAAACCACCACCGGTGCGGACGCAAAAAGCCCTGCGGCGCACATTCAAGCCATTCGCCCGCTGCTCATTTATGGAGGAATCAAATCATGTTCCCGGAACTCACCCGCCATACGCGCGTGCTGGAGATTGTGGGCGACACCATCCGCGTAAAAGCGGAAGGTGCTGCCTTCGGCGATTTGGCCATTGTTGAAAATGTGGATGGGGAAACCAGCCAGGCAAAGGTGGTGGCACTGGATCGCGATATTGTGAGTCTGCAGGTGTTTGCAGGGGGCAAAGGGTTGTCCACGGATGCCGTGGTGCGGTTCCTGGGCCATCCGCCCAATGTGACCTTTTCCGATAATATCCTGGGGCGTATTTTCAGGGGGTCCGGAGAGGCGATTGACGATGGTCCGGATTTGTCTTCCGATACGAAAATCGAGATGGCCGGCCCCACCGTGAACCCCATGATGCGGGTGGTGCCGGACAAGATGATTCAGACGGAAGTCCCCATGATCGACCTGTTCAACTGTCTGGTTGAAAGCCAGAAAATCCCCATCTTCTCCGTGGCGGGCGAGCCCTACAATGAACTGCTGGCACGCATCGGTTTTCAGGCGGATGCGGACATCCTGGTGTTCGGGGGGTTGGGCCTGATCTTTGACGATTACCACTTTTTCAGGACCGCTTTTGAATCCCATGGCGTGTTTCATAGGACCGTCATGTATGTGAACCTGGCTTCCGACCCCATTGTTGAACGGCTCTCCATTCCCGACATGGCCTTGGCGGTGGCGGAAAAATTTGCTGTGGATGAAGGAAAGCGGGTGCTGGTATTGATGTCCGACATGACGGCGTATGCCGATGCCATGAAAGAAATCGGCATCTCCCTGGAACGGATCCCGGCGGCCCGGGGCTACATGGGAGATTTGTACACTCAACTGGCCATGCGGTATGAGAAAGCCTGCGATTTCAAGGGTGCCGGCTCCGTCACCATCCTCACGGTGACCACCATGCCGGGAAATGACGTGACCCATCCTGTGCCGGACAACACCGGCTACATTACCGAAGGTCAGTTCTATCTGCACGATGGCTATATTGACCCTTTCGGTTCCCTTTCCCGGCTGAAACAGAAAGTGATCGGAAAGGCCACCCGAGAGGACCACGGCCAGATCATGAATACCATGATCCGTTTTTATGCGGAGGCCATGGAGGCGGAAAAAAAACAGATTATGGCCTTTGAACTGTCTGCCTATGATAAAAAACTCATCAAATTCGGCGGGCTCTTTCGAAAACGGTTTATGGATATCAAAGTATCCATGCCCGTAATCCAGGCTCTGGATCGCTGCTGGGAGACCCTGGCGGAATGTTTTGAACCTGGCGAGCTTTTGATGAAACAGAACCTTATTGACAAATATTTTCATGAGGAAAACCGTTGAGTAAACTGGTTTTGAGCAAATCGGGGCTTCAGAAACAGCGCGAAAATATGCGTCTTTATGAACGGGTGCTCCCTTCCCTGGAACTCAAACGGATGCAGTTAACCGCGGAGCTGAAACGTGCCAGGAAGGCGCTGGTGGATGTTCAGGCCGAAACGGAAAGGCTCTTTCAGCAAGTCTCTCTAAAGTTGCCCATGTTGGCCGATGGCGAAACGGATCTGGCCGGGCTGGTTCATGTGGAATCCGTTGATCTACAAGAAGAAAATGTGGTGGGTGTCAGGCTCCCCAGACTCGTGGGTATTCGATGCCGGATTGCCGACTATGCCATGCTGGCCAAACCCCATTGGGTGGATATGCTGGCGGATCAACTGGAGCACATGGTCACGCAGAAAGCATTAGTCCAGGTGACGGCCGACCGGGTACGGTTGCTGGCGGCGGCGGCACGCAAAGTGACCCAGCGCACCAATCTGTTTGAAAAAATACTCATCCCCCAGGCCAAGGGTAATATTCGGAAAATACGGATTTATCTGGCCGATGCGGATCGGGCGTCTGTGGTACGTTCCAAAATCACCAAACGTATTCGACGCAAACAAGCCCAAGCGCTCCAGGGAGCAAACACATGAGCATCGTTTCCCTTGAAAAAATAACCTTCTATGGCCATGTGGATGACCGTCAGCAGGTTCTGGCCGATCTTCAAGCGAAAGGTTTCCTGCACCTGATTGATCTTGCCCCTGAAGAGGATACCCTTTCTCCGGCGGGACCTTCTTCAAGGGCACGGGAAGCGATGCAATTTCTCTACAGCTGCCCAAATCGGCGGCGGCAGGTGACCAGAACCGACCAGTTTGATGCAGCCGCCATTGAAGCCCAGGCCCTCAAAATAAAGGACCGGTTTCAGGAACTGGAACATGAACGGGATTTTCTGCTGGGCCGCATTGCAAACCTCTCCCCCTGGGGTGCGTTTGACTTCCCACGCCCCGAAGAGTTGAACAACCTGAGGTTGTGGTTTTATGTGGTTCCCCATAAAGATATGCGGAAGGTCCGGGAAACGGAACTGATCTGGCAAACTGTTTTTGCCGACAACCGGTTTTCTTATGTGGTGGTGATCTCGGAAACCCAGCCCGAAGGGATGCCCGTTGAACGGGCGCGCACCGGGAACCGAACCCTCTTTCAGTTGGAAGGTCGGCTGGAAGAAGTTGAAGTGGAGCTGGAAGACCTGTTCGCCGAGAGGGCAGGGCTGACACGTTGGGGCGAGCTGTTTGTCAGGAATATTGAACGACTTGAAGATCAGGCGGCGGTGGTTGATGCGGTGGAAAAAACCTATGCTGAGGATGCGGTGTTTGCCCTTCAAGCCTGGGCTCCGAAACGAAATGTACCCGAATTAGAAGCGTATGCCCAAAATCGAAAATTGGTATTTGAAAACAGTCCCCCCCACCCACGGGAAACGCCGCCCACACTCATGGAAAACCCTTCGGGCGTTGCTGGCGGGCAGGATCTGGTCTCTTTTTATACCACACCCCAATACTGGTTGTGGGATCCTTCGGTCATCGTATTTTTCTCCTTTGCGGTGTTTTTCGCCATGATTTTTGCGGATGCGGGATATTCGGCCATTATGGGTCTGTTGACGGGGGTGTTCTGGAAGAAAATGGGTCGGTCCAAAACAGGCTGTCGGTTCCGTATCCTGTTGGCGACCATGGTGGGGACCGGGATTATTTACGGTGTCATGGTGGGAAGTTACTTCGGGGTGTCGCCCGGGCAGGGGACTCTCCCCGCAGGATTAAAAATTATTGATATGATGAATTTCGATCTCATGATGCGGATCTCCATCTTATTGGGCGTATTGCACCTGGTGGCGGCAAACGGAGTGACCGCCTGGCACTTTAGAAAGTCCCTGAAAGCGCTTAAGCCCCTTTCCTGGGCCATTGTTTTTTCGGGCGGTGCGCTTTTCTGGCAAGGGATTAGCCATGAGGGGTCTTTGGGCTTTTTGAAAATACCCGGCGTTATGGGCCTCGGTTTAGGTCTTTCGGGGGTGTTGCTGTTCACCAGTACGGAAGGGTCGCTCTTTAAGCGTCTGCTGAAAGGGCTTTTGGGATTGACCGGCATATCCAGCGCATTCAGCGATGTGTTGAGTTATCTGCGGCTCTTTGCGCTGGGGCTGGCCAGCGCTTCCCTTGCCGGGACTTTTAACACCATGGCGGGGCAAGTCAAGGAGTTGCTACCGGGAATTGGTATTCTATTTGCCCTTTTGATTGCGCTTTTGGGGCACACACTCAACTTTTTTCTGGCCGTGGCCGGTGGGTTCATTCATGGTCTGCGGCTGAATTTTATTGAATTTTTCAGGTGGAGCATTACCGAGGAAGGTCGTCCCTTCAGGGCCTTTGCAAGAAAGGAGAAAAAATCGTGGAAAACCTTATTCTAGTGTTGGGGTGGTTGGGTGTGTTTGCGCCGCTGGCTTTTGGCGCCGTGGGCAGCATGATCGGTTGCGCCAGGGCCGGGCAAGCGGCAATTGGTGCCATGCTCGAAATTGAAACCGGTTACGGTCGATTTGTTGGTGTGTCGGCCATGCCCAGCTCCCAGGTTATTTATGGTGTGGTGGTGACCCTCACGTTTGGGGGTGCCATGAATGAGACGTCTGCGCCGGGGATTTTCGGCATCGGTCTTCTGACCGGCGTTGCCCTGATGGTGAGCGCCGTGTACCAGGGGTATGCCTGTGCATCATCCATCAGCGTTTCCAAGAACAAGCCCGAGGTTTTCGGGGTTTCCCTTGCGCCGGCGGCGGTGGTGGAAGGGTTTGCCGTGTTTGCCTTTGTGTTTGCGCTGGTGCTGTTGGGCACGGTGACCGGGGGTTGAGGAGGCATTGAACATGGAAGAGCAAAGACAAGTTTCCTCAGGGGTAAAGGAACTGATTGCGCGTTTGCGGGATGACGGGGTAAAGGCAGGCCTGGAAAAAGCTGCCCAGGTTTTGCAGGAAGCGCAAGATGAGGCCGCTCGAATTGTGGCGGATGCCGAGACTGAAGCGGAAAAAATCCTGAATCGGGCCGAAATCCAGATTGAAAGGGATCGCGAGGCGGGTATGGGTTCCCTTCGCATGGCCATTCGAGATACGGAACTAAAAATGGAAGCCGCGTTGAAGGCGGACTTTGCCGCCCATGTGAGGCGGCTGGTATCCATTGAAATGGGCGACAAGGAATTCATCCGGCAGTGTATTCTGGCCGTTTCCGGCATGGCCACCGGGCATATGGTCTGCGAAGGTCAGCCCGTTGAAGTGCTGCTTCCCAAGGACCTCTTTGAAACGGATGAGTTAGGCTCGCGTCTGACCCCCGAGGGAAAAAAGCAAATGCACCATCTGGTATTGGGGATTTCCGCCGATATGTTGCGGGAAGGGGTTGAGCTGAAGCCTTCGGATACCCTCAAACGGGGTATCCGGATTCGATTGGCCGGAGAGGACCTGGAAATCGATCTGTCCGACCAGGCCTTGAGCGAGCTGCTCCTTGAGAACCTGCTGCCACGTTACCAGGCCATTGTTCGAGGGGAAGAGTAGGACGGGAATTATGGGACGTCAACCCTACTATACACTGTTGGCCAGTCTGCCGCCGCTGCCCCGTTTTGAAGGGGCCAGGGCCTTGCCCATCAGCCGGGAGCGCTTACAGCAACGTTTGAGGATGCTCACCTCGGATGACGCCCGGTTTCTGGAGCGATCCGCCCCGTTTTTGACCTGGCAGAAGGATGCTCCGAACCTTACGGATCGGGAAATGGCCATCCAGTTCAAAGAACTGGTGGAAACCATATCCGGTTTCCATTTAAAACCCCTGATTGATTTTCCCGTTGACCAACGGACCATTATGGTGGCCCTCAGACGTCGCCATCGAGGCTTTGACCCGCCCACCACTGAAGAATTATGGGGTTATGGTCGGTATGTGAGGCACATTGAGCGCAACTGGGAAAGCCCTCACTTCAGACTCGCCGCCGTATATCCTTGGATCCCTCAAGCACAGCTCCATCTCGATGCCGGAGAAGTCCTGGCCCTGGATCGGCTTCTCAAGAACGTGCTCTGGGATCATCTTGATCGAACAATACCCCCCTATGATTTCGGTTTTCCGACCGTCATAAGTTACCGCATGAAGTGGGACATGCTGGCGCAGTGGTTATCCCATGATGCGGAAAAAGCCGGGGAACGGTTTGAAGAACTGGTAAAGGAGATAACCGATGGACAACCCAAGCTTTTCCATTGAACCCCGGAGAAAATTATCGTTCGGCGGAGCGGGCGATGCCAGAGTTATGGCCGTTCGCGAAAGTCTCGTGACCATTGACACGGGTGGGAAAGCCATTCGAAAAAACGAAGTGGGCTTTATTCTGGTGGGCCAGGAGCGCCTCATGGCCGAAGTGCTCAGGATTCAAGGAAATACCGCCGACATGCAGGTGTTCGAAGATACCCGTGGCGTCCGTGTGGGTGACAGGGTGGAGATGAGCGGTGAAATGCTTTCGGTGGTCCTGGGGCCCGGTCTGCTGGGGCAGGTGTTTGATGGGTTGGAGAATCCCCTGGCCGTATTGGCGCGAGATCATGGGTTTTTTCTTCCCCGGGGGCTGAAGATCTTCCCTCTGGATCTGAAAAAAAAGTGGGCCTTTACCCCCACCGTTTCAAGGGGAGACACGCTTTTCGCAGGGCAAACCATCGGAACCGTCCAGGAAGGTTTGTTGACCCACAAGATCATGGTCCCATTTCATGAGCCCGAATCGGTGGAAGTCACATGGATTCAACAGGGCAGCTTTACTGTGGATACGCCGGTTGCCCGTATAAAGGGGCGGGACGGCGCTCTGCAAGAGATGACGCTTTTCCAGAAATGGCCCGTCCGCCGCCCCATTCCGGAAGCCATGCTTCGAAAACGGCGGGTGGAGCGGCTTTACCCTTATGAGCCCATGACTACCACCACCCGGATCATCGATACCTTTTTCCCCATCGCACTGGGGGGGACCGCGTGTATTCCAGGCCCCTTCGGGGCCGGCAAAACCGTGTTGCAGAGCCTTATCTCGCGATATTCCACCGTGGACATCGTGATTGTGACGGCTTGTGGAGAGCGGGCCGGAGAGGTGGTGGAAACCATCAAGGAATTTCCGGAGACCCAGGATCCCCGCACCGGCGGTTCTCTGATGGATCGCACCATTATCGTTTGCAATACCTCTTCCATGCCGGTGGCAGCCCGGGAGGCCTCTATTTATACGGGCATTACCCTGGGCGAATATTATCGGCAGATGGGGTATCATGTGCTGGTGATTGCCGATTCCACTTCCCGGTGGGCACAGGCCATGCGCGAAACCTCCGGGCGAATGGAAGAGATTCCCGGGGAAGAAGGGTATCCCGCATATCTGGATTCAGCCATCAAGAGCGTTTATGAGCGGGCGGGTGTTTTACGGTGCCAGGATCAATCCGTTGGCAGTCTGACCGTGATCGGCACGGTTTCGCCTGCCGGGGGGAACTTTGAAGAACCGGTGACCCAGGCTACCCTGGCCACCGTGAAGACCTTCCTGGGCCTATCCTATGATCGGGCCTACAAGCGCTTTTATCCCGCCATTGATCCCCTGATTTCCTGGTCCCGTTATCTGGACCAGCTCAAGGACTGGTTCAACGACAATCTGAATAGTTCATGGGTCGAAGACGTGAAATCCATGCATGAACTGTTTGCGCAGGGAGACGCCATCTATCAGATGATGCAGGTCACCGGCGAGGAAGGCATCAGTATTGAGGACTTTATTACCTGGCAGAAAGCCACGCTGGTGGATATGGTTTTCTTGCAGCAGGATGCCTTTGACCTTGTGGATGCTTCCATGCCTCTGGATAGGCAGCTTGAAAGCTTTCAACTGGTCAAAAAACTGACTCAGCAGATGTATCGGTTCGAGGATAAGGACAGCGCTCGCCAGTTGTTCACACAGATCACGGGTCTGTACAAAAACCTGAACTACAGTCCCAGATCATCGCCCGAATATGAACGGTACACCCGGGAAATAGAAGCGCTGGCTCTAAAATTCTCCGTTAATTAAATCACTTTGAGGGTTTCTTACCCTGTTTCTTTTTATTCGCCTGGAGCTTTTCACCGAGTTTATGTTTTTTGGCGGTGGCGCTTCGTTCTGCTGAGAGCGATTTGGCGGCCAGGGATTGACGGGCTGAGAACCCATATTTTTTGCGGTATTCCTTTGAATCCATACGATGTTCTTTTTGCAGGTGTTTGCTGGTTAAAATCTTGAATTCCCGTCCACATTCGAGACATATTACCTTGTTTTTCAGGATTGATTTTTTGGGATCCAGCGTGAATTCAGCGGATTCCTCCATGCCGACGGTCTCTCCCTCCTCCAGGTTTTTGAGGTTTTTCAATGTCTGGAACGTTTTTGTCAGGAAGATTTCCAACTCTTCGGCTGACATGGTTGAGTGGGATGCCGGGGCGGTTGCCAATTCTACCGCCATTTCCGTAAGGGTTTTTGCCATTAGTTCATTCTCCTTTCAAGGAATAATTAAACGTAAATATGTTTCCAGTAAAATACGTCATTTGATAAGTGTCTTAAAATATGATAAATATGTCAATACTTTTGTGGAAGAATGCCTGAAGTGAGCCCCAAGTGTTGGGGCTATCTATTTCATTGACCCCAAAACCGGGATTTTGCTACTATCGACCCGGTTCATTTAGGCAAAACGCTTTTTGTTTCCCATTTCTTTTGCGAGAAAAAAATTGAATCACCTACAAAGCCTTCTCGGTTTTCTCATGCTTCCCTTTCTGGCCTGGCTCTTTTCAGAGGGTCGCAAGAATATTAATTTCAGAACTTTGATAGCCGGGCTGTTACTGCAGGTATGCCTGGCCTTGTTGCTACTGAAATTTCCGGGAAGCCAGGAGGTTTTTTTGTGGTTGAACAAAGGTGTGCGGGCCATTGAGGACTCAACCCAGGCGGGAACCGGTTTTGTGTTTGGTTATCTTGGAGGCGGTCCCCTCCCTTTTGATGTGAAAAATCCCGCTTTCAGCTATGTGCTCGCCTTTCGGGGATTACCCCTGGTACTGGTGATCAGTGCTTTGACGTCCCTCTTTTTTTATTGGCGTATCATCCCTCTGGTGGTTAATGGTTTTGCGTGGATTCTGAGGCGGATTATGGGAATCGGTGGCGTGGAAGGCCTCGGTGCCGCAGCCAACGTTTTCATCGGTATGGTGGAGGCGCCGCTGTTTGTCAGACCTTATCTTTCAAAGATTTCCAGGAGTGAACTCTTTACCATTATGGTGTGTGGCATGGCCACCATTGCGGGGACGGTGATGGTCCTTTACGCGTCCATACTTCAACCGGTGGTCCCCGGCATCATGGGTCATCTCCTGGTGGCATCCATAGTTAGTGCTCCGGCAGCCATTACCATATCCAAACTCATGGTTCCCCAGACATCCGATTCATCCGGGGAAGCCCTTGCCATTCCAAGGGGCGCACAGAGCGCCATGGATGCCATAACCAATGGCGTTTTGGGCGGCATCAAGCTTCTGATAAATATCATCGCCATGCTGGTTGTTTTTGTGGCCCTGGTCCATCTGGCAAATCTCATCCTGGCTTTCCTGCCTGAAATCTCAAATAAACCGATCACTTTTGAACGGCTTGTGGGTTATTTAATGGCGCCCATTGCGTGGCTTATGGGGATCCCTGGACCGGAGGTTGTGACGGCGGGCGGGTTGATGGGAATAAAAACCGTGTTGAACGAATTGCTGGCCTATCTTAACCTCGCAGAACTACCCCAGGGGGCACTCTGTGAAAGGAGCAGGCTGATCATGATTTATGCCATGTGCGGGTTTGCCAATTTCGGTTCACTGGGCATCATGATCGGTGGTCTGGGATCCATGGCTCCGGAAAGACGGGATGAAATTGTGGGTTTGGGTCTCAAATCCATCGTGGCAGGGACCATTGCCACCTGCATGACCGGTGCCCTTGTGGGCATGATTTATTAGTACCTTATCACCTGGTCTTCTGTCACAAAAAACAAGAAAATGGTATCAGTTGTCAGTTTTCAGTTATCAGCAAAAGCATATCGATACTAATTTATCTTCCTTAGGGATTTGCTGAGTCCTACGAGCATCGCCGAGAGTTCTTTTGTTTTGTGAATCCCTCAGTGCGGAAAACTGACAACTGCCCCCTACAAGTTCATCTTTGGGTTGCGGGTGTTACCCGCGTTAGTTCTATGCTACCCAAAGGGTTTCCACGTAAGCGAACGCAAAATCAATCACCATTTTAGGCCGATTATTGTTTAAATCCCAGGAGACAAAAGGGGTTAACTGGTCAATAACCGTCTCTCTTTCCACATTCAGCTCATTGCTGATGGTGGTGGCTGAGGTTTTGACCGTTTCAAGAATGATTCTATCCAGCTTCACCGCCTCGTTAATCGATTTTAAGCTCGGGTTGCTTTGGAGCTGTTCAATGGCCTCTTCCCAGTGAATGGCATCAATTTTTCGGCGCAGGACATAGCCGTTCCCCCGGTCGCGAATGATCAGCAAAATGGGATTTGTTTTCAATTGGGCACTTTTGATTTTGGCATTGGGCATCTCTTTTGAAATCCGGGTCACCAATTCACCTTTTTCTTGAAGGATGGCGATCTGCCTGGCCTGAACCCGTTCGAAGATGAATGTTTTGTTGTCAATCTCAATTTCTTTCAGCCGGGTGGGATCAAACCCCAGATCCATGAGGTCGCCCAGTGTCAGCGTATCTTCATAGGTTTTGTGGTGCTCTTCGAGCCACAACAAAAAATTGGGCCTTCGATAATTGGGCAACGATTCGATGATCTGGGCCGGTTTCCGTCTCAACTCTTCCGGAAGTTTCGAGAGCAGCCCCAGTGCTCCCATCACAACGGCGTCCTCTTTTACGAATTCTCTCGGCGCATAAGATTTCACCTGTAATTTATCGATCTTTGTATCCAGGACGATCTGTTCCGTAGATTCTCCGCCGGTGTATCCTACGAGATCTCCGATCCGGCGCCTGAACGCGATGAATTTGGTTACAAAGCGGGTAAATAGAAAACGCATGAAGACTGAAGATCGAGACCTCTCCAGCTCCGGGTGAAAATAGGTCATCAATGCCTGATAGAGTTCTCTGAATTCATTAAGGGTTTTTTTGACCATGGTTTCGTTTTCTCGAATATCAATAACTGCCCGTTTCCGCTTCAAGTGATACATGAGTTTAAGGACCGGTTGTTTCAGATCCCGGGTTCTCAGTGAAGGGGGTACGAAAATCATATAGTTGTTGTCTTTATAAAACATCAGATCCCCGATGATGTTTTCCACGGGAATCCAGGACTGTTTAAGATAAACATCATTGGTGGGATCCTCCTGGGGTATGATGTTATCGAGAATGCCCACTGCTGATTTTTGGGTCAGAAAATCCGCAAAAGATTTCAAAATCTGGTGTCCCAGACCTTTACGTCTGAAAGGTGCTGCCACTTCCACGTACACCAGGTAATAGCAAGGGATCGGTTTTTTCAGATAGATCATGTTGAGGCGGGCGAGATTTTCGCCGGTTTCCGCCTTGATTTCGAACATCTGAAACCCATTTTCAGAATCCGTGCCTGTTTTGGGAAAGGGCAGCCGGTTGATCCGACCTCCCTTTGCGGTGGCGCCAACCAGTTCCCACAGATTATCAAAAAGGTCCGCCGAAACCGGTGCCTCCGCCAATCCATGTCGCATACCTTCATCAATCAGTGCCACCAGGCTCAATCGCTCGCTCAGGTTCAGGTTCTTTCCGGTTTCAGGAAAAGATTCTACCGTAGCTTCGGTTTCAGGGGTGGGCGCTTCATGGAAGGGAGGTGAATCTTCTTTCGACAAATTGAAATGTAGCGTGTCACCATTTTCACGGGAACGGTTTATCATGAGTTTACAGAGATCGTACATGACCTTGAAGGGCTGGATGTCTGTGAGGGTGTTGACGAACTGAGCGCCTTCCAGGGCAATACTCTCGGCCGAGTTTCCGCGCTCAAGCTGGGTCAGAAGATTTTCATGATATTTCCGAGTTGCCCCCATGGCGCTTTCGAAATAACGGTGAACGTTGCCTTCCACCACGGCATTGTGACTGAGCACCGCACGCTTGGCAGGAAATGTGGCGAGTTTCTTGATGCTTTCAATATAATGCTTTAAAGACAAAAAATAATTGGGCCAGAAAATGTCCTTTTCCGGAACATAAAATCCTGTGGCATCTCCCACCATCAGAGTGCCTTCCGTCTTTTCATAGGCTGAAATGTGACACTGTGAATGACCGGGGGTATCGATGATTTCCCATGTAACACCTTTTCCAAGGTCTATGGTATCCGCACCTTTGACCACCAGATCAACTTCAAAACGGTAATCTTCAGGGATGGGCGGTATGTTGTCGATTTCGGATTTGGCGCGCATAAGCTGTGCGATGCCCAGGTCCACCAGAAGGAATTCGTTGTACAGTTCCCGGGTATTCAGTATCTTTGCGCCGGGTCCACTGGCAACGAGTTTCAGATGCGGCCACCTGTGTTTCAAATGGGGCAGGGCGCCGATATGGTCCGCATGCGTATGGGTGAGGAGGATGTATTCTATCTTTTTCATATCAACACCCAGGGATTTGACTTGCTCGACGATCATTTCAAATGTCGGCCCCGTGCCGCCCTCAATGATCATGCCGACCTTTCCCAGGGAGAGAAAAGCAGGAAAAGCAACCGTGCCCAGTCGATAGAAATTGGGTGTAATGGCAACGGGTTCTGATGTCGTCTGTTTCATTTTATCACCTTCGATCAAATTGTATTGGCTCATCGCGGATTAACGTGCCCACATCCCTTCGGGATATAAACCAAACATGACAAATTCACGCTAATCCGCGATGACCCATTGTATTTTAGCCTATGGTTCCAAAATCCCAGCCACTGGAAAAAAAGCAAAAAAAAAGCCGTGGGCTTTTGAATGCCCACGGCTTGAAAATTGTCAAAAACGCCATCAACCCACGGGCATAGATATTCCCTCAAATCTAAAATAAAAAAAGCCCGCGAATTTCTGATACATCATTCGTATCTCCCTGACAGTTGAATAGCTACTATCGCTTCTATAAAATGAAGATCGGGTTTGTCAATGAATTTCTTATTATGATTTTATCCATTTACCGGTTCTTATGATTGACAATGTCCAACGATAGTAATACTATTACTGGTATTACATGCTATTGGAGGCGGTATCATGAGAGTTACCATAAAAGGGCAAGTGACCATCCCGCAGGATATTCGTGAAAAACTTGGCATAATTCCCGCTGATGAAGTCGATTTCATTGAAGAAAAGGGTCGAGTCTATTTGCTGAAAAAAAAAGGCGGTACGAAAGGGACATCCAGATTCCGAAAATTGAGAGGAATCGCCAACGTGAAGATGACAACCGACGAAATTATGGCTTTGACAAGAGGACATCAATGAAAAGGATTGTCGTTGATTCGAATGTTATCCTGGACGTTTTTCTCAATGACCCCAGATGGGCTGATTGGTCTGAAGAAAAAATGGAAGAATGCGGTTATCATTCTGTATTATGCATTAATACAATCATTTATTCCGAAATTTCCATTGGTTTCAGCTTAATAGAAAATCTGGAGAGTGCCATTTCCAAAGCGGGATTTCAGATGTTGGAAATCCCTAAAGAGGCGCTATTTTTGGCTGGGAAGGCCTACCTCAAATACAAAAGAAGAAAGGGCGTGAAAAATACACCGTTGCCGGATTTTTTTATTGGTGCGCAAGCTGCGGTATTGAATTGTGACTTATTAACGAGAGATGTTTCAAGATATCGGTCTTATTTTCCGACTGTAAATTTGATAACACCATAACCAACTGACCTGTAAATCGGATCATTGTTTGTGATCTACCGATTTGAACGGAAGGATGTCACCGAAATGGAAAAAAGCATGCTGGTTCAACATCAAAATATTAATAATAATTTGATAAAAATTCTGAATTTACTCCATGACGGTATCTACATTTCGGATAGCAGCGGCATAACGCTTCTGGTGAATGAACCCTATGAGAGACTTACCGGCATTTCAGCGGCTAACGTGGTCGGAAAAAGCGTTTTAGAACTCAAGCAGAGTGGCGTGTTCAGTTCCATCGTTAATCCGGAAGTTGTGAGAACCGCAGAAACGGTCACATCCGTACAAGAAGTCAATGGTCGTAAGGTGGTGCTCCACGGGCACCCCGTACTCGATGAAAATGGCAAAGTAGAGCTGGTTGTGACATTTGTCAGGGATATTACCGTATTCAGCCGATTAAAAGAAGAGATCGCTTCTCAAAAATCTCTGGTGGATTATTATCAGAAACAGGTGTCCACCCTTAATCCTGAAGATGTTTTTTTAAATGACGGAATGGTTGCCGCCAGCAGTGCATCCAAAAAGATCCTTAAATCTTTAGAGAATATTGCACCCACCGATGTTACGATACTGATCTTAGGAGAGACCGGGGTGGGCAAGGACGTGCTTGCCAAAAGAGTCCACCGCCAAAGCCTCAGGGCCAATGCCCGTTTGTTGAAGATCGACTGTTCGGCCATACCGGAAAGCCTGGTGGAGTCTGAACTGTTCGGTTACGCACCCGGCGCCTTTACCGGCGCCCGTTCAAAAGGCAAGCAGGGTTTTTTCGAAAGAGCAGACGGTGGCACTTTATTCCTGGACGAGGTGGGTGAGCTGTCCCTGCCCATGCAAACCAAGCTTTTGCGCGCCATACATGATCAAGAAGTCATTCGGGTCGGATCCACAAGCGTAACCAAAGTAGACGTTCGCATTATTGCAGCCACCAACCAGGACCTGGAGGAATCGGTGGCTAAGGGTACGTTCAGGAGCGATCTTTTCTATCGGTTGAAGGTCGCTGTGGTAAAGATTCCCCCTCTGCGGGAAAGAAAAGATGATATTCTTCCATTAATGATGGTGTTTCTACATAGATTCAACAAAAAGTATGGCAAACGCGTAAAGCTAAGCAGTAAGGCGGAAAACATGCTGATTAATCATGACTGGCCGGGCAATGTCCGAGAACTGGAAAATATGATCCACAGTTCGGTTGTCAAGAGTGTCAAGGGGCGGATTTCATATAAAGATTTGCCCAGTGAGCTGGCAACCGGATCTCAACGCTCGGCGACCCTATCCGGTTTCGGTTCTTACGATATCGGAAAAAGGCCCCTGAAGGAAATTATCGGCAACATCGAAAGGGAATTGATTAATGAGGCGCTGACGGTGTACAAATCGGTGAGCAAGGTGGCTGAGGTACTGCAAGTGGATCGCAGTACCGTTTTTCGCAAGACCCGAAACAGCCCCAAGGCTCAAATGGAAAAGTAAGCGCCTTTTGGGGGCTTATTCACAAAACCGTATCCACTACGGTATGCATTTTGTGTTCTATTATGCTACTTCACCAACACTCAACACAGCCATCACCTGATCGGCTATTTCCCGCTCCTCCCGAGTGGGTACCACCAGGACTTTCACCGGGCTGTCCGGAGCACTGATCTCACGGGTTTCCGAGGACCGGGCCTGGTTTCTGTCCGGGTCAACCGTTATTCCCAACCGGCTCAATCCAGCCAGGGTTTTTTCACGAACCAGAGGTGAGTTTTCCCCGATGCCGGCGGTGAAGACCACGGCATCCACCCGGCCCATGGCAGCCATGTAGGCCCCGATGTATTTCCTGATGCGGTAACAGAAAACTTCCAATGCATTTCTTGCTTCGTCATCACCCTGGTCCATGGCATGGATAATGTCTCGGAGATCACTCAGTTTCCCCCCACTCAGCCCCAACAGGCCGCTTTTTTTATTGAGGATGTTTCTGACCTGGGACAGGGTTAGCCCCTTATGTTCCATCAGGTGCAACACAATGGCCGGGTCCATATCGCCGCAGCGGGTGCCCATGACCAACCCCTCCAATGGCGTAAGGCCCATGCTGGTGTCCATGCTGCGACCGTTCTGCACGGCGGTTATGCTGCAACCGTTGCCCAGGTGACAGGTGATCAGGTGGAGATTTTCCGGCGACCGGTTCAGGAACTTCGCAGCGGTAAAAGAGACATTCTGGTGGCTGATGCCGTGAAATCCATAGCGCCTGATCTTGTCTTCTAGGTACAGTTTCAGCGGCAGGGCATACATGAAAGCTTTGGCGGGAATGGTACTGTGAAAGGCGGTATCAAATATCCCCACCTGAACAGCCTCCGGAAAGGCCGCCTCAGCCGCTTCAATGCCTTCCAGATTGGGTGGGTTGTGCAAAGGGGCCAGATCAAAATATTCCCTGATAACCTCTTTAACCTGTCTATCGATGACCATGGGTTGATTGAGTTTTTCACCGCCATGTACCACCCGGTGGCCCACCGCCTGAACCTCTTCAAGGGAATCCAGACAACCAGACCGAGGATCCACAAGGTGCTGGGCCAATGCCGCCACCGCCTCAGCGGTGTTCCCAATATTGACCTGTGTTTCAACAGGTTCCCGATCCCCGGCCTGATAGTGCAACAGGGTGCCGTTCAGACCGATACGTTCCACCATCCCCGTGGCCATCACCGAATCCACGGTTGGCCCATAACATGTTAATTTTACGGACGAACTTCCTGCATTGACAACGATTATGTACATGGTTCTTTTACGCCTTAAGAATAAGATAGCCCAGGTAACCCACATAGCAGGATAGAAGGATGAATCCGTCTTTACGGGTCACGGTATAAGATTTTCGCATCATGAGCCAAGGGAGCGCGCTGATGAATATCATTACCAGGTAATCGATCATCAAACCGCTGTGGAAAAACCCTCCCGGTATGGGGATGGGCCGGATCAGGGAAGCCGCGCCTACCACGCTGAGAATGTTGAACACGTTGCTTCCCACCAGGTTGCCGATACTGATATCCATCTCCTTTTTTATGGCCGCCACAACAGAGGTTGCCAATTCGGGAAGCGACGTGCCAAAGGCCACGATGGTCAGCCCTATGAATTTCTCGGAAACCCCCAGCACCGTCATAATCTTTACAGCGGAATCCACCACCAGTTGCGCCCCGAACACCACGCCGCATATACCCACGCCGATGAGCAGGAGTTGCCTGCCCCTCGATGTCGTGAGTGCAATCTCTTCAAGACCCAATTGGCTCATGACGGCCTCTTCATCCGTCCCCTTTGCGGATTCCTTTCGAGCATTGTAATAGTTGAAAAACGTGTAAAGAATAATACCGCCGAAGAGAGTTGCCCCTTCAAAGCGACCAATGGTGGAATTGAGGGACAAGAGCAGTAGATACAGTGAAATACCAATCATGAGAGGGATGTCCCGTTTCACCACCGATGCGTGACAAGTGATGGGTTGAAAAACCGCCGATACACCCAGAACGAGCGAGATATTGCAGATGTTGCTTCCCACCACGTTTCCCACGGCAATCATACTCTTGCCTTGAATGGAGGAAACCACGCTGACCACCAGTTCCGGAGCGGATGTTCCGAAGGCAACCACTGTAAGACCGATCACCACCGGCGTCACGCCCAAGCTTTTGGCCAGGCTGGAAGACCCTTTTACCAGCCATTCCGCCCCATAATAAAGCATGACAAAACCAAATACGCAAAACAATGTGCTGAGCGCCATATTCTCCTTTCAATAAAATAAGTGTTTCGACGGGAACTTCACTGGCATCCTGTCTGGAAATATACGGCGGCGGAAATGAAAAGTCATTCCGCCGCCGTATAGGTCTTGTTTTTGTAATTTATGGCCTTTGTGAACTGGACTTGGTGCTCTTTAAGGCACGCACGCTATTTCAGTACCGAAGGCAGCCAGGTTACAATGCCGGGGAAAAACAGTATGAGTAGCACGCCTACGCACTGCAGGGCCATGAACTGCATCATACCGGCATAAATGTCCTTCAGATCCCAATCGGGAACCACACCTTTCAAGAAATACGCCGATAGCGCCACCGGTGGAGAGAGCCAGGCCGTTTGCAGTGTCACCGCCACCAGAATGCTGAACCAGGTCAGGTCGTAGCCCACATGGTTAACGATGGGCAGCAACACAGGCAGAATAATCAGCACGATGGGCACCCATTCCAGCGGCCAGCCCAGAACAAAGATAAGGGCCAGGATCAGAATCAACAGGAGCATGGGCGGCAGATGGGTTTTCATCAGCAGTTCAGTGAGCAGCGTAGCGGATCCCAGCCGGGAGAAGACAGACCCGAAGAAATTGGAGGCAGCCACCAGCAACAGGATCATGGCCGAGATTTCCAGGGTGCGGAACATGGATCTTTTGAGCCCGCCAAAGGTGAGGCGCTTGTAGATAAAACTGAGAATCAGGGATCCAAAGGCGCCTGCGGCGGCCCCTTCCGTGGGCGTGGCCATTCCCGCCATGATGCTGCCCAGCGTCGCTAGAATAAGGGCTGAGACCGGCAGCACCCCGAAGAACAACTCCCTGACAATAAAGGACGCGGACGGGGCCCTGAGATGCTCGGGGAGCGGTGGGCCCAGCTCCGGTTTAAAGTAGGAGCGGACCAGGGCATAGGTCATATACAACCCGGCCAGCATGATGCCGGGGAGAATGGCGGCGGCGAAGAGTTCCGTCACCGGTACGCCCACGACCGGTCCCATGACCACGAGCATGATGCTGGGGGGGATGAGGATGCCGAGGGTTCCACCGGCGGTGATGCATCCGGCGGAAAGCCGGGTGTCGTATTTGCTTTCCTTCATGGTGGGGGCGGCCATGACCCCCAAAAGGGTAATGGAGGACCCCACAATACCGGTGGCTGCGGCAAAAATGGTGGCTGTTGAGGTCACGGCCAGGTACAGCGAACCGCTGAGCCGGGCCAGCATGAGCTGAAAGGCCTTGAAAAGCCGGTTCATCAACCCGGAATCTTCCAGAATATAGCCCATGAACAGGAAGAACGGCACGGCTGAAAGGATTGTGTCGGTCATGACCCCGAAAAACTGTAACGTCATGAGATAAAACACCACTTGACCAAACCCGATATAGCCCAGCACCAGAGCCAGGAATATCAAGGTAAATGAGATGGGGAAACCTATACAGATCAAACCGAACAGGCTGGCCAACCCCACGAGACCTAATACCTCGGGGCTCATGTTTCCACTCCTTCCACTTCCTCAAATAGGGAAATGCCAGTTTTTGCAGTGTACAGGCTTTTGGTGAGTTCGGAGACCCCCTGGATGAGCAGCAAAGCGATGGCCAGGGGTATGCAAAGCTTCAACGGCCAAATATGTGGCATCCAGGGACTGCTGATGATGCGTTCCTGCAACTGGGTCGATTTCAACGCATATCCCCAGGATATCCACATGAAAATCCCCAACCCCGGAAAATAGCAGGTAATGTAAAGGATAGAATCGACAATGCCTTTGGTTCGGGTGGACCAGTTTTCGTAAAGGAAGTCCGTCCGGATATGCTGCTGTCTCAGCAAGGTATAGGCCGATCCCAGCATGAAAAAGGCGCCATAGAGAATCGTGCTCAAATCTCCGGCCCATATGGTCGGCGCGTTGAAAAAATACCGGGCTACCACCTCGTAAACCAGGCTGGCGATCATGGGCAGGACCATCCAGGCAATTCCTTTACCGGTCCACATGGTAAATGTGTCTATGGCGCTGGTCAGCTTGGCCAAGCCCGGGGGGAGGATGTCTCCGGCAACACGGCATCCAGCGGCATCCGGGGTGATTTTCTCGTCTGTGATTTCTTCCATGGATACCCCGTTTCTCATAATATTATAACGGTTTAAATCGGTCGGCCGGGGACCTCTTTTCCGGTGCCTCGGCCGACATCATATGGATTTAATCCATCGGCTGAAAGTGCAGTGCACTCTCAGCCGGAAAAAAGGGTTTGTTCTATTTGACCACACCGCTGTCCAGCGCAGCCTTACCCATCTTGTAGTAGACGCCGTTGGCCTTGGTCTCATACGGTACGACGAGCGTGGCCCATTCCTGCATGGATACCAGGACCTTCTTAAAGAAGGGATCCTTAGCTGCGTACTTGTCCAGGACGGTTTTGGCGGCTTTCATGTACGCCTCGACGTACTCTTCCGGGGTGTCATGAACAATCACACCCTGCGTATCCTGCATCATTTTCAGTGCCTTGGCATTCTGGCTGACATTCCAATTATAGGTGTCGGCCACGCAACTCAGGATGCCAGCGTTCCAAATGGCCTGGAGATCCTTGGGAAGTTTGTTCCACCATGTCAGGTTGACATAGATGTCGCCGATGGAGATGGCCTGGTGCAGACCCTGAAGGTAGTAGTGTTTCCATACGGAGCTGAGACCCAGGTTCTTGTCATCGGCCGGGCTGATCCACTCGGCAGCATCGATCACGCCGCGCTGGGCTGAGGGGACGATCTCGCCACCCGGCATGGATACGGCCGGGATTCCCAGGGCCTTAAAAGACTCGGAGGGGATGCCGGGAGGGGAGCGGAACTTCATCGTCTTAAGTTCTTCCAGATTCTTGAAGGGCTTTTTAAACCAGCCGAATGGCTCCGGACCCATGGGCATGCAAAGGAAACCCCGAATATTATAGCCTAAAATTTTGGTGAAGTACTCCTGATAAAGTTCATTTCCGCCGCCGTCATACAACCAGCTCATGGTCCCGATCTGGTCAAGGCCAAAACCAAGGCCGGCGGTTGGGGCTGAGAAGAGCAGTCCGGCGGGATGTTTTCCTGACCAGTAATGGGTCCAGGCAAAACCGCCGTTTACAATGCCCTTGTCCACGGCATCGAGAATCTCGAACACGGGGACGATGGCGCCGGCGGGCAGCACTTCCACTTTCAGGCGGCCGGCGGACATGTCGTCGATCCGTTTGGCCATACGCTGGATCAGTTGAAAGTAGATGCTGGCATTGGGAACCGCAGTCTGAATCTGCAGTTTATATGTCTTGGCGGCCGCCTGTGCCGGCTGGCCGTTTGCCATACCCAACATGGCTACGCAGGCGATTAGAAGGGCTATCAAAGTAATTTTCTTAGCAAATTTCATTTGTCTCTCCTCTCGAAATTAGACGGTTAATACCCAAAGATTGATGATCCAAAGCTGTAAGAAAACTGAGCCTTTCACCTCCTTTCCGGCCGCCTGTGCCATGGGTCGTATTCGGCCCTTTTTTGACAGTTGGCTTCAAATTTTTTAAATCGTATAACTGTTTAGCGCCCCAGTCGCTTAAGCACTTCTCGTACGATATCTCCCACCAGGTTTTCCACCTGTGCCGGGTCCTCGGAGGCTCCCGTTGTGCTTGGCGAGGCGCTGATCCCCAGAAGTTTAGCGGCATTGTCATGCATGATTTTTTGACGCACCTCGGGTTTGAAATCCAGCTTTTCATAAGTGGCCAGGGCATCTTTGAAATCCACAAAGGGGTGGGCGCTGGCATAAAGAATCTTGTCCCCGATCATGGTATTGGCAGCTTGTACATAGGCTTCCGCCAGGGGAGAAAACTCATATTCCGATAGATCGATATACACATTGCGGTTGCGCTCGGCCACAGTGATGGCCTCATTGACCCAGGGGTATCCCCCATGGCTGATGACGATCCTCAGATCCGGGAAATCACGGGCCACGAAATCAATGTAGCGGGGGGCCACATGATCGATTATGGCTCCGGGGACCAGGGTCGCCGGGCCCGTGGTGAAAATGATGGGAATATCCAGTTCACAACACTTGGAATAGATGGGGTAGTATTTGGCGTCATTGGCATAAATCTTGGCCAGATAAGGGTCTATGGCAGCCCCCCGCATACCCAGCTCTGTGACCGAGACCTTCAATTCTTCAATGGCTTTCATGCCCTTATGAGGGTCTAGACCCACAAAGCCGATGAACTTGTTAGGATAGGTTTTGACGAACTCGATGACGCTGTCATTGTTGGAAGGCGCTCCGTAGGTGGTCTCTGCATCCCGACCGGTGATCACCGCTCTAACCACGTTATGGCGGTCCATGTCACTGACCACCTCGGGAAGGCTTTGCGGCTTCATTTTAGCAAAATCAATGTATTCGCACAGCTCTTTCCACATTTTGCTGTTGGCAATACCGGTGACGGTCTCTGGTGTATTGGGCCTGAACCGAAAATCGATAACATTCATCTTAACAACCCCTTAATAAGGCTAGTGTTTAATAATCGCTCGGGAACAAAAACCGAACAAAAAATCATTCCTAATTCATTCTCCTACCGCCCTGAGTCTTTGGACGCCATCGCTTTGAATCATTCGAGAAGCGGCAAATCTGCGCAGTTCATCAAACTTCTTATCGGGCAGATTTTTTACCCCTTCCAGGGGATAGTCCAAACCCAGATATGCATATTTGGGCGATCCCATTCGGTGGTAGGCCAAAAGCTCATAATCAATGTTGGACATATCCTTTATGAAATCCACTATCCCCGCTATGGCCTCAGTGCTATCGTTGAATCCGGGGGTCACCGGAGTTCGTACACGGACCAGAAGGTTAGGATAAGTCTGTTTGAGTTTGACGAGATTGTCAAGGATAAGTTCATTGGATGCGCCCACATACTCCACATGTTTCTTTTGGTCCATGGATTTGATGTCATAATAAACGCTGTTGAGATGGCGACCGGCCTGCTCCAAAACCTGCCAGGGAACGTTCCCGCAGGTCTCGATACAGGTATCGATGCGACGTTTACGGGCTTCCCGCAGGAGTGCCAGGGCAAAATCCGCCTGTGAGAGGGGCTCACCACCGCTGAGGGTGACCCCGCCACCGGAGCGTGAGTAGAAGGCTTCGTCTTCTTCAACTTGCCTGAGGGCATCATCCACGGAAATTTCGTAACCATAGATATTCAGGGCGTGGGTGGGGCAAACGTCGGCGCATATGAGGCACTGGTCGCAGGCGGAAGGATCCCAGATCATTTTCCCATCATCCCCGACCGAAAGCGCCTGGTGGGGACACACGTCTTTACAGTGCTTGCAAACGTTTGCCGTAAGACATTTATTTGGATTATAGGCCAGTTGCCGTGCTGACCATCGAGATTCGGGATTACTGCACCAGGAACAACTCAGGCTGCAACCCTTCAAGAATATAATGGTCCGGATACCCGGACCATCATGGACAGAGAATTTTTGAATATTGAAAACAATCCCTTTTTTCAGCTTGTCAGGTATGTTTTTCAAATATACTTACCTTTAACGATTTATTTGATGCGGAGGGCCATTCGCCCCCCGCATTCTCGATTTCAACTAAATGGCGGCGTGTCCCGTCCTGGCAATGAGGTCGTCTTGCAGATCCTTGGACAGGTCGCAGAAATAAGCGCTGTAGCCCGCAATCCTCACAATGAGGTTCCGGTATTTGTCGGGTTCTTTTTGGGCTGCCATCAAAGTATCCTGGTTGATGATGTTGAACTGGATATGCCAGAGCTTCAAGTCCACGAAGGTTTTGATAAAGGAGATCAGTTTCTCCGTACCTTCTTCCCCTGTGACGCAATTGGGGGTCAGTTTGATATTGAGCAACCTTGCCGCCCTTTCACGGTAATCGTAGTTTTTGGAGGCATAGTTGGAAAGCAGAACCGCCGTGGGGCCATTGACATCCGCGCCATGTGAGGCGGAAGAACCGTCGGACAGGGCGGAATATGCCAGCCTGCCGTTGGGGGTGGCACTGATCACCTTGCCGAAGGGTACATGGGAGGTAAACGGGACCAACCGCAGGTCCAGATGAACGCCCAGTTCCTTGGAATATTTTTCAGTGAACTTCAGGGACTCCAGGTCAATGGCTTTGGCAATGCTGTCGGCATAGGGGTCATTGTTACCGTAAGCGGGCGCATTGCGCAGCATGGCCTGAATATCTTCCTTCCCTTCGAAATTCACTTTCAGGGCTTCGATGATTTCGGCCAGGGTGAGTTTTTTCTCCTCAAAGACCAGCTTCTTGATGGCCGCCAGGGAATCCACGACAGTACCGTAGCCGATGCATTCAAAGTAACCGAGATCAATGCCGCCTTCGATCTTCGGTTCATGCAGATCCGTGCATGATTTCATGCAGAGATCATGCATGGCCGAAGCCATGGGGACCGCAAAGTGTTTGGGACGCAGATTAATCACGATCTGCTGCTGGATAAAAGCATGCTTGATGAAGTTGAGCTGCTGGGCCAGATAGGTGTCCCAGAACTGTTCCCAGTCGGTGAATTTGGTGGGGTCGCCGGTGTCCAGGCCGATGATCTCATCACCGTATTTCTCCATGCGCCCCCCATAGAGCGTCATCTCCAGGGCAGCGGCATAATTGATGTAAGCGCAGCCGCTGGTATAGGTATCCCGGTTGGGCATGCGGACTTCCGCGCATCCGGAGGCGGCGTAATCATAAATTTCTTCGAATTTGGCGCCTTTTGATAAATGAAGGGGAATGATTTCCTCATCATTCATGAGCTTCGGGAAGCCTGAACCTTCTTTGATGGTCTCTGCCAGTTCCCACAGATAACGCCTGGGTGATCGGGTATGCACCCGTGCGGCCAGATCAGGATAGTGCAGGGGGAATTCCCGTTTGCTTCGGAGCAGCAAATAGGTCAAATCGTTGGTGGCGTCCCTGCCGTCAGCCGTTTGCCCGCCTACGGTGACCGCTTCCCAGTGGGCATACCCCTCATTGAAGGCGCCGCCGGTAGGGGAAAGGTACAGGTCGATAAACTGGGCCATGCCCACCCACATACATTCGAACAATTCAATGGCGTCATCTTCGGTCAGGGTGCCGGCTGCAAGATCCGCCTCGTAGTAAGGATACAGATACTGATCCATGCGCCCGTTACTGATGATGGTCCCGGTTTTCTGCTCGATGCGGGAGAACATCTGGGTGAACCACTGGGACTGCATGGCTTCATAGAAGTTTCTTGCCGGGTGTTCAGGCACATGGGTGCACGTCTCCGCAATACGTTCCAGTTCCCTTTTGCGAACAGGATCGCTCTCTTTTGAGGCCATCTGTCCGGCCAGAGCGGCGTGGCGGTTGGCCCAGAAAATAATGGCGTCACAGACTATCACAATCGCTTCCAGGAATGGCTTTTTATTAACGTTGTCAATGGGGCTGAAGGGGTCCAATGCGTCCAGACTTGCCTGGGCCTCATCCCTGATGCCGCCAAAGCCACGTTTCAGAACCTTTTCATAATCATGCACCCACTGGAGCGAAGAACGAAATGAAGATGTTTCATTGACAATGAATCGGGAAATCATGGTGTCTTTTGGGTCGTATGTCAACGGCAACGTCTCTTCCGGCAACGCCTTGGCCAGGTTCTCGTGGTAGGTCTTCCCTTTCCAGTAGGGGGCGATCTCATTTATAATGATATCCGCGTCGCCCTTGTCAATGACAAAGGGTGAAACCTTTCGGTTGGAGAGCTCACGAACCGCCAGGTCCAGAAAGTCCCCGTCCAGTTCAGGATGCAGCGTACCGTAGCGTCCCTGGCAACCGGCGCGTCCCACCAGAAGCTGGTCGTCGTCAATGTAAACAGACATGTTTTCGGCGATGTTCTTCAAGGCCTTGGCCCAGCGCAGTATCAACGGCTGGCCTTCGGTTGCCATCATTGACTCTGTAAAGAGTTTTCCCCGCTCAATGTCGACTTTTGGCGTCAGGTTCTGAATCCGGTCAAGGATTTTAAAGGCGCGGGCATGGCATTTATCGGTTCGATATTTATTTTTTTGTCCGGCGATTTGGTCCTGCAAAAGTTGTTCTTGTGGAGATAAGCAGCAATCCATGGTTATTTCTCCTTTTTTATTGGTTTAGATTTTAGACACAAATTGCATCTTCAAGAACCGTACCAGTTAGGGGCAACCTGCCGGTTTAAATTAGATCCCATACCGTTAAAGAAGGAATCCATGGGGTAATATGGAAGCCTGGGGGTAATGCTTGCCGCCATTGAAGGTCAACATTTTTAAAAGAAAGGCCCATTTAGATGAATGAAATTCAATTGTATCGTTGCAATTTTGCATCATCAAATGGGTGATACAATAAATTTAAGGAACTTACCGGAAATACCCGGAAATTTATACGGTGCAATTTTGCAACTTCGACCGCTTCTGGAAAGTTTTGCTCGTCTGTTTTATCCGGGATGACGTTGAAAAGCTCTTGAATTCATGACTATTTATGGGACAAGCATCGCTCGGAATAGATAAGTGTCCCGGTGGCAAAACTGCAACATTTTTAATTGCAATATTTTCTGATCGTTGTTAGGCTCAGGAGCGGAGTACTTGTGTTGTTCCGCTTTGACAGTGCATTTCCAACCTCAGCTAACTTGGCTTGGATTTTGCAGCGTATCTCGGCGGTTGAGCTCGAAGAGTCGAAAATCCATTCTGGTTTGACGTCGCAATTGAATCGTTCTTACTGAAATGCAGCAGAGGCATGACGTCAGGAGGTAGTTCATGGGTAAACAGGTCATTACCGAAGCGGATGTGGTTGAAGCTGCCGAGGCAGGCGGTAAAATCATAGAGGCCCCTCTCGGTGAATGTATCGTCACTTACGGGGCCAGAGACAAAGCCCTTTCTTTAGGAATGGAGATCAAAGAAACTCCTGAACAAGGTTCTGTGGGTCCCGCTGTCGCGTATTCAGAGACCGAGGAGGTCGTAAGCCAGGTGACCCACCTGATCAAAGATCGTCTGCCCCTCAATTTGGATCCCGAAAAATTGGAAAACCTGGTCCGACAGGTGGCCACTGCCCAATTATCCAAATCTTCAACACCCGCAAAGTACAATGCCGACCAGGCTGTGACTCAGCAAGGCGGGGTTTGTTTCATAAAGGGCAACATGATCCCGGGCGAACTGAGCGATCAGATCCCGGTGGATGAAAAAGTGATGGTTATGGATGCCTTCAAGTGCTCAAACGATTCTACCCTTGCCGGCGGTTATATGGAATGGTCCAAAGCCTCATTCAACCGAATCGTGGATAATAATGAAATTAATATCGTCCTTGACGGTGAACTGAACCTTTCGGTGGATGGTCAGACTTCGGTGGTCAAACAAGGCGATATGGTTTATCTGCCCCGGGGAACCGAAGTGCTTTACAGCGCTCCCGGACGGGTGAAATTGGCCTGTGTCAACAGTCTTAAAAAGTGAAAATGACAGTATCTAAACGTTTTGACGCTCTGGAACAATGCGTGGAAACCTGCCGTAGCCAGCCGGGCACTCTGGTATTTCCCGACTGTTTGGACAACCGGGTACTGGAGGCCGCCAGTCAACTGAAACGGCAAGGTTTGGCTGAACCGGTTTTGGTGGCATCGCCTTTTGCGGTGAGAGATAAAATGCGCCAGAACGGACTTCACCGAGCAGGCTTCACTGTCGTGGATCATACCAGTCCCAGTCTGCTCGAAAAGAACATCGAAACTTACCAGGCGCTTCGCCGTAAGAAAGACAAACCGGTGTCCGAGCAGGAGGCCCGAGAATTAATGAACACCCCCCTGGCAGCTTCGGCCATGATGGTCAGACGGGGGGATGTGGAAATAGGCGTGGCGGGTAACCTGTCTTCCACCGCGGAGGTTATTCGGGCAGGACTCAATATTTTGCCTAAAAAAGCTGGTATTAGCACAGTATCCAGTTTTCTTTTCATGCTCTCCCCCGATGGGGAGCGCAAGTATATTTTCGCGGACTGTGCGGTGGTCCCTGAGCCGTCGTCCGATACACTGGCTGATATTGCCATTGTTTCGGCTGAGAAAGCCCGAAACCTCCTTCGGGAAGAACCCAGGGTGGCCCTGCTTTCCTTTTCAACCAAAGGGAGCAGTAATCATCCCCGGGCCAAAGTGGTCAGTGAGGCAGTGGAGAAAATTCGCAAGCGGGCTCCCGATATTATGGTGGATGGGGAGCTTCAGTTTGATGCGGCGTCGGTTCCGGATCTGGCGGCGCTTAAATCGCCGGGAAGCATCATCGAAGGAAAGGCCAATGTGTTCATTTTCCCCTCCCTGGAGGCGGGGAACATCGCTTATAAAATGGTGCAACGACTGGCGGGTTACACAGCCATGGGCCCGTTTTTACAAGGGTTTGAACGTGGCTGGCATGACCTGTCCCGGGGGTGCACCGCCAAGGATATTTTTAAGGTAGCTGTTATCGGGCTCTGTCTGGAGCGCGGTAACCTGCTGAATTAGTCGGCAATCAACGAAACATTTAATCTAAGGAGTAAAAATTATGGATGCTTTGGGCATGATCGAAACCAAGGGACTTACGGCACTGATTGAGGCGGCTGATGCCATGGTGAAAGCCGCCCGGGTAGAGTTGGTGGGATACAAGCAGATCGGCGCTGGGTATGTAACCGCCATCGTGAGAGGCGATGTGGCTTCCTGCAAGGCTGCCACTGATGCCGGAGCGGCTGCGGCAAAACGCCTGGGTGAAGTGATTGCGGTGCACGTGATTCCGCGTCCCCACAGCGATCTTGAAGCGATATTCCCGCTGAAGAAATAAAAACTGGGCTCTCCAGCCTTTGAGGCCGGACGTCCGGGGCAGGAAAGGGAATGAATACTGACGCATTCATAGGCATGGTACGCGATGCTGGAGTGGTGGGTGAGGGCGGGGCGGGATTCCCGGCCCACGTCAAGTACGCCACTTCGGTGGAGACGGTAATCGCCAATGGCTGCGAGTGCGAGCCGTTGCTCTATTCGGATCAGTATATCATGGAAAACCATGCCCCTGAAATCGTGAAAGCCCTGCAGGCGGTGGTAAAAGCGACCGGGGCTTCCCGGGGTGTTATCGCCATCAAGCGGAAATACTCACGTGCGGCAGAGGCTTTCCAGAATTGCATGGATGATGCGTTGCTGGAATTGGCCCAATTGGACAACTTTTATCCTGCGGGCGATGAACACATTCTGGTGCACGAAGTCACCGGGAAGACCATCCCTCCCCTGGGGTTACCCAAAGCGGTGGGGGCGCTGGTGGCAAATGTGGGATCCCTCTATTCCGTGAATGGGGCCATGGATGCCAAACCGGTGACCCGAAAGGTGGTCACCGTGACCGGCGAAGTGGGACAACCAAGCGTCATACGGGTTCCCATCGGGACAAGGGTTGTTGACTGTATAGCGCAATGCGGTGGACCGGTGGCCGATGACCCGGTCTATGTCGTGGGGGGACCCATGATGGGCCGGTTTCTCGACACACCCCGGGATATGGACCAGGCGGTTATTACCAAAACCAGCGGTGGCGTCATCGTACTTCCCCGGGGGCACTATCTCCATCAATGTGCAACGCTCTCCCTTGACGTGATGCGAAAACGGGCGGCCACTGCTTGCATCCAATGCCGCTACTGCACCGATCTTTGTCCCCGTTACCTGGTGGGGCAAAGCTTCGAGACCCACAAAGTGATGCGGGCCTTCGGCGGTGGCGAGGATACGGCCATGGGTGCCATGCAGGCATTGTTGTGCTGTGAATGTGGTATCTGCGAACTGTTCAGTTGCCCCATGCGGCTGTCACCCCGGCGCATCAATGCGGCATTGAAGGGTTCATTTGGAAAGCAAGGTGTCTCCTATGAAGGCATCAGGGAGGTGCGGCCCCGGCAATCGGCCCTCAGGGATTATCGTAAGATTCCGGTCCCACGCCTGGCCATCAAACTGGGTATTTCCGGCTACATGGATATCCATCCCCATGATGGCGGTGCATTTGAGCCTGAAAGGGTCATGATTCCCCTGAGCCAGCACATCGGAGCACCTGCTGTGGCGATGGTAAAGGTTGGGGACAGGGTGCGGGCCGGCGACATGATAGGGGAAATACCAGGAGAAGCTCTGGGGGCCAGGGTCCATGCCTCCATTTCCGGGAAGGTTGTTCGGGTGGGTGACTCGATAATTATTGAAAGGTCCTGAGATGGGAACCCATATCCAAGCTGTGGGCATGATCGAATTCAACAGTATTGCCGCGGGCATAGAGACAGCCGACCGTATGGTGAAAGCCGCTTCGGTTGAGGTGCTGCTGCTCAAAACCATCTGTCCCGGCAAATTCCTGGTGGGCGTTCATGGCGGCGTCGCGGCCGTACAGGCATCCGTCGATACCGGGCTGGCCCACGCAGGGGATGCCATAGTGGATCACTTCATCATCCCCAACATCCATCCCGATGTCATCTCCGCCATGAGTTGCGCCATCGAAGAAATCATGGGAGATGCATTGGGCGTCATAGAGACATTTTCCGCAGCTTCGTCCATTGTGGCTGCTGATCTGGCCATAAAGGCGGCCAATGTGTCCCTCATAGAGGTGCGCATCGCCATGGGGTTGGGGGGTAAGGCCTTCTGCACCCTCTCCGGGGATGTGGCCTCGGTGGATTCGGCGGTTAAGGCGGGGTCCGCAGCGGTTGCTGAAAATGGGCTTCTGGTGCGCAAGGCGGTCATCAGCAACATTGACGCCGAGGTTTTACGGCACATCATGTAATGCGAGGGCATAATTTTTTTAACGCCACAAAGTGAGGTTATCATGTCATCAAACGAATCAATGGGTTTTGTGGAAACGGTGGGGCTGATAGCCGCCATCGAGGCGGCGGACGCCATGGTAAAAACAGCCCAAGTGCGGGTAAAAACGGTTTGTACTGCGGATGCCGCTCTGCTCAGTGTCATCTGCACCGGCGATCTGGCCGCCTGCAGGGCTGCGGTGGATGCGGGTAAGGCTGCCGCTTCAAGGGTGGGTGATTGTGTCAACAGCAATCTCATCGCCCGGTCCGGTGATGGGGTGGACACCTTCATTCAAGATGACATCGGTCCCCTCTTTGAGCCGGTCAAGGCTAATAAGGCTGCAAAAGCAGAAACCAAAAAGAGCAAGAAATAACCGCCAACCCATACGGTGGGAGAATTCACATGGAATTGGGAAAAGTAGTGGGACAAGTCGTCTCTACAGTACGGGACATAGGTTTACCCAACCTGACCTTTCTTCTGGTGGATATCGTTGACCCCAAAGGGAAAGTGCTCTTTCCGGGGCAGGTGGCCGCAGACACAATGGGTGCCGGCGAGGGTGAACTGGTGCTCCTGGTCAGGGGTAGTTCAGCCCGTATGATCATGGAGGGCAAGCCGCCCCTGGATCTGAGTGTCATCGGCATTGTAGATCAGGTAACCTCCGGAAAAGAGTCGCTCTACAATAAGTAAGAGATCAAACTGAATTTTGATATTCACTGGAGTTCACAATGGCTATACCAACACAGGAACTGGAGTCTATTGTCAGGCAGGTGCTTGAGCAGCTTGATGCCTCGGACGCATTATTGAGTCCATCCCGGGACAAGGGTGACTACGGTGTTTTTGACCGGCTGGAGGACGCCGTGGCGGCAGCGGATGCGGCCTATAAGAAAAGCCACACCATTGCCTTGCGGGAACGGGCGGTTAAGGTCATCCGGCGTGCGGCACGTACCAATGCTCGGCGATTGGCCGAGATGGCTGTGCAGGAGGCCGGCATGGGCCGTATCGAGGATAAGGTCAAAAAGAATCTGTTGGTGGCCGACCGCACGCCGGGCCCTGAGGTTCTGACGCCCAGTGCCATTTCCGGAGACACCGGTTTGACCCTTATCGAAAATGCTCCGTGGGGTGTTATCGCCTCCGTAACCCCATCCACCAATCCGGCGGCTACCATTATCAACAATGCCATCAGTATGATCAGCGGCGGAAACGCTGTGGTTTTTGGCCCGCATCCGGCGGCCAAACGCATCACCCAGGAAACCATCAAGATGCTGAACAAGGCCATTCACGAGGAAACGGGCATCAGCAACCTGCTCACCTGCGTCAAAGAGCCCTCCATCGAGGCAGCCCAGCAGCTTTTCACATTTCCGGGCATCAACCTTCTGGTGGTGACCGGCGGCGAAGCGGTGGTGAAAGCCGCCCGGGATATTACCAATAAACGGCTCATCGCTGCCGGGGCCGGAAATCCGCCGGTGGTTGTGGACGAAACAGCAGACCTGAAAAGGGCCGCCCGCAGCATCTACGACGGCGCCTCCTTTGATAACAATATTGTCTGCTGTGATGAAAAGGAAATCATCGCGGTTGAATCCATTGCCGATGAACTGAAACAGGAATTGAGCCATTGTGGTGCGGTTCAGGTTAACCGGGACCAGGCCGATGCCATCGCCCGTGAAGTACTCCTGGACTATCCCGGTCCCAATGCCAGGCCCAACCCAAAATGGGTGGGACGGGATGCCTACGAATTGGCCTCGGCCGGTGGGTTCAGTGTGCCTGAGTCCTGCCGCTTGCTCATGGTGGATGTGGGCAGAGAGACGGACTACGTATTCGCTCGGTTGGAACAGATGATGCCCATAATACCGCTGCTCAGGGCCCGTGACTTTGATGAGGCCCTGGACTGGGCCATGCTCCTTGAGGGAGGCTTGAGGCATACCGCGGGCATGCATTCGCGCAACATCGAATATATGGATGCCATGGCAACGCGCATCAACACCAGTCTGTTCGTCAAGAACGGCCCCCATGTGGCGGGTCTGGGTGCGGGCGGAGAAGGGTGGACCTCCATGACCATCTCCACTCCAACCGGGGAAGGCGTTACCAACGCCTGTACCTTCGTGCGCCTCAGGCGTTGCACCCTGGTGGGCAGTTTCCGGATCGTTTAACAGGGAAAAAGATGACCCTTTCCTGGGAACAAACGGCAGAACGTCTCAATCACGCGGAAAAGCTGCTGAATCAGACCCGATCAGTTTCCGTTTCCGGCCCCTTGCATGCCGGCATCGATCTGGGTACCGCGGACGTGGTGGTTATGGTCCTGAATGATGCAGACTTCCCCGTGGCGGCCTTTCTGGAATGGGCGGAAGTGGTTCGAGACGGGGTGGTGGTGGATTTTATTGGTGCGGTGGACATTGTAAAGGATCTCGTCAAGAAAGCGGAGAAGCGCTTGGGCGTGAAATTGACCGAGGCTTCCACCTCCTTTCCGCCCGGAACCGACGCAAGGCTTTCAACCAATATACTTGAAACCGCCGGACTGGATGTGACTGCCGTCCGGGATGAACCCTCCTGCGTGGCTTCATTGCTGGAACTCGACAGGGCCGCTGTGGTGGATGTGGGCGGCGGTACCACCGGGACTGCGGTGGTGCAAAAAGGGTCGGTGGTTTTCAGCGATGATGAACCTTCGGGCGGCAGACACATTACGCTCTCCATTGCCGGCCATTTTGACATTTCACTGGAGGAGGCTGAAAAGCGCAAGCGCCTTCCCGACCGATATGGTATTTTGGACCTGGCCCGCCCGACCCTGCTGAAGATCTGCGACATTGTGGCCAGCCACATCAAAGGTCATCGTGTGGAGCGCATCATCCTCACCGGCGGTACCTGCTGCCTGCCGGGGATTGACAAGATTTTTTTTGAAGAACTGGGTATCCTCGTTCAACTCCCTTCACAACCGCTTTTACTGACTCCCCTGGCAATCGCTTCTCTGCCGGGTCCTTAATGATATTCGGTCCCTCGGATACTCAACAACGCAGCCCAAGCCAATGATTATTCGGATTCGGTTTCGTCCTAAACAGGGGCCGATCATTATAACCCGTATTTATTGATCTTTGCAGAAAGGGTTTTACGATTGATGCCTAAGATTCTGGCCGCTTCGATTTTTTTCCCCTTTGTCTTCTTCAGCACAAAAGCGATGTATTTTTTTTCCAGTGCTAGAAGGGTGATGGGGTCTTCAGGGAAAATCTGCAGATCCCCCTGCTGCTGGATAATATAGGAAGGAAGGTTTCTTTCCTGAATGATGTCGGCATCTTCAAGGATAAGGATTCTTTCGATGGCGTGTTCAAGTTCTCTGACATTGCCGGGCCAGGGGTATTCCTTTAAGCGGTTGATTGCCTCAGACGATATTTCCGGAGGCGGTTTTTTCATTTTGTGACTCAGTTTTTCTAAGAAATGTTCAATAAGAAATGGAATATCTTCTTTTCTGTTCCTGAGGGGGGGGAGTTCCAGGGGGACCACGCTCAGTCGATAGAACAGGTCTTCTCTAAAGGTTCCATTCTGGATGGCTTCCGAGAGGGGTGTGTTGGAAGCGGCGATGATGCGGACATCCAGCTTGATGCGATGTTGGTCGCCCACCTTCATGAATTCCCGTTCCTGAATGACCCTGAGTAGCTTGGCCTGAATTTTGAGGCTCAGGTTTGTGATTTCATCAAAGAAAAAGGTGCCGCGGTTGGCCAGTTCAAAGAGTCCGTGTTTGGTTTGATGGGCCCCGGTAAAGGAGCCCTTAACATGGCCGAAAAGTTCACTTTCAAGGAGGGTTTCCACCAGTGCGGAGCAGTCCACCGCCACAAATTCCATATTTTTTCGATTGCTGTTGGCATGAATGGCGCGCGCCACCAACTCTTTTCCGGTGCCGCTTTCGCCGCTGATGAGCACGGAGCTTTCGGTGGGGGCAACCCGGGCGATCTTTTCAAAAATTTTCTTCATGGGTGGGCTCTGGCCCACAATGAGGCGCTTGGGTGAATCCTGCGTTATGCCTGTTTGTGTAGTAAAGGGTTCTCTTTTGTCGGTCTTTCCACTGTAGACCTTGCTCAGGGCAGCGTCCAGATCATCCAGGCTGAAGGGTTTGGTCAAATAGTCCAGGGCCCCCAGCTTAGTACAATGAACTGCCGTTGCAATGGTGGGATACCCCGTGATCATGACCACGTTTGCCTCAGGGTCATTTCGACGGATCTGCTGAAGGATTTCGGTGCCATCCATGTCCTCCATTTTAATGTCCAGAAGAATCAAATCGAAATCACGGGTTTTGAGGTGTGCAAGGGCCTCTTTTCCGTTCAAGGCTTCGGTGGCACGTATGTTGCGGTTGGCAAGGGCACGGCTGATCCCTTTTCGGACCACTTTTTCATCATCGACGATCAGCACATGTTCTATCTTTTTTTTCCGGGTCATTCAGTACTCTTTTTATTGCGATTCGCTTATAGTTAACCTTTGGTGTCAATAACCGGGAGCAATATCTTGAAAGTTGTGCCCGCGTCCGGGACGCTCTCCACCTGGATGGAACCCTGGTGAGCATCCACAACCCCTTTGACGATGGCCAGTCCCAGTCCAGTTCCGATGACTTGGCGGGTCTTGGGGTTTTTGACCCGGTAGAATTTATCGAAAATCTTTGGCAGCTCTTCTTCGGTTATGCCGACCCCCGTATCTTCAACCCGTATTTCCATATATTCTCCCAAACCTTTGGCAGAGACGGTGACCCGGCCCCCTTCGGGAGAATAGTTAATGGCATTACTGATGAGGTTGTTGAAGATTTCCTCGATTCTTTTGGGGTCCGCCTGTACCGGGTTCAGGTTTTCAAGAAAATGGGTCAAAACAATGCCCTGTTTCTGGGCCCTAGGCTCCATGAGAACAACAATTTCCTCGATGATTTTGCCGATATCCGTCGGCACCTGGTGTTGAACAAACTTTCCCGCTTCTAGTTTGGCAATGTCTAAAAGATCATTGATGAGGTTCAAGAGTGAATCAATTTTATTCATGCCCCTTCTGACAAAGTCCTGCTGCTTTTCTTCCAGAGGACCCGCCAACCCTTCCAGCAAAACACTGTTGATCTGCCGAATGGCCACAAGGGGGCTTCGGAGTTCATGGGCAACCATGTTGACAAAATCGGATTTCATCTGATCCAGCTGTTTAAACGCGGTAATATCTTCGAGGACCGTGACCGTTCCGGCGACGGCCCGATCAGGATCAATGGCCGGCGCGGAGAGTGCCCGAAGGGTATTGTTTTTCAGCTGTATTTCCTGGGAAATGGATTCCCCCTCGGGCTCTTTGTCGCCCAGGAGCCGCTTCAGGGTGTCAATCAGAGCGGTATCCTTTATGATTTCCGAGATGGGTGTAGGCCCTTTCGGTCTTTCACTAATCTCCATCAATCGCATGAGTGCCGGATTGTGGAGCACCACTTCCAGATTGCGGTTGGTCACCATGACCCCGTTGGCCATGCGATTGATGATGGTTTTGAGCCGGCTCTTTTCCAGATTCAGGTCATAGAGGTTACGAATGTTTTCCGCCTCAAATTGCCTGGCTTTCAATTCCAGGTGCCTTTTGTCCGCAGCCCTTCCCACGGTGATCAGAAACTGGTCGATCTGAAAAGGCTTGGTAATGAAGTCGTAAGCGCCCTTTTTCATACATTCCACGGCTGTATCCACGGTGCCATGGCCGGTAATCACGATGACAGGGATTTCGGGGCAGGTCTCACGGGTTTTCAGGAGGACTTCCTCGCCGCCCATGACGGGCATTTTCAGGTCCAGCAGTATGATATCGATCTTTCCTGCCGCGAGAATCTCCAGTGCCTGTTTTCCGTTTTCAGCGGTGGCAATCTCATAACCTTTACCCATCAGCACGCGTCGGCATCCATCCCGTACAACTTTTTCATCATCTACAACCAGAACATGTGTTTTTTCAGCCATTATTCATCCAGTCCAATAAAAAGGGGTTCTTCCACGGAAGCTTCGGTGGATTTCAAGGGTAACTCAATGATAAAGGTGGTTCCGCCTTCCGGCGGGCATTCAAACCGAATGCTACCGCCATGCAGGCTAATAATGTTCTGAGAAATGCTGAGACCCAAACCGGTGCCTTTACCCACGGGTTTGGAAGTATAAAAGATGTCAAATATTTTGTCCCGCATCTCCACGGGTATGCCGGGGCCCTCGTCGGAAACCTGTATGACGAACTTGGATTCCGTTGAAATAAATTCGGCTTCGATATGCAGTTTTCCAACCCCTTCCATGGCGTCGGCGGCATTTAGAAAGAGGTTGGTAAAGACCTGCTGCAATTGTCCCATGTCCCCCAGCATGGTGGGCATATTGGGTTCGATCTTTTTGGACAGGCGGATATCCTGAAAAGCAACCTGCTTTGTGAGCAGGTTCAAACAGGAGTCCATGAGGTCTTCCAGCTTGAAGGCGGATTGTTTGCCGATGGATTGCCGGCTGAATTCCAGCAATTCGGAAACGATTTTTTTACACCTGAGGGTTTGTTTAATGATTTCGTTGAGGTCGGCCACATGTTCCGCTTTATCTTTGAGACTCTCTTTAAGCAGCTCCGCATAAATCAGAACGCCCGCCAGGGGGTTGTTGATTTCATGGGCAACACCGGCTGCCATCCGTCCCACTGAAGCGATTTTGTCCGATTGCACCAATTGAAGATGGGCGTCTTCCAACTCTTTGCGCATCTGAAGAATTTCGCGTATATCGGTGAATGCACCGACACTTCCGATCTCTTTTCCTTCGGTTCTGATGATGGATGCGGACAGGGAGACCTGGATTTTTTCCCCTGACTTGGCGGTTATGGTCATGCTGGTGGGATTCAGCTTGCCGACCAGGCCATGCTGGTCGCTACGCATTTTTTTCATGTTCTCTTTGGCGGTATCAATATCGTAAAACCGGCTGAGATGGCCATCCTTCATAATCTCTTCGGCGGAGTATCCGGTGAGTCGCTCCATCCCTTCATTGAAAATCAGGATATGCCCTTTTGTATCCACCACCACAATTCCGTCCACGGAACTTTGAATGACATCCTGGAAGAAAATTTTCGATTTCTGAACTTCCCGCTGCAGCTTGATCCTGTCGGTGATATCCCGGGACGCTTCAAGAACTTGAACGATATTTCCCCGGTCATCAAATATGGGCGCCACCGTAATAACGTCAAACCGGGATTCCCCCGACTCGGTTTTGACCTCTAGGATCGTGCTGACGGTTTTGCCTGTTTTTTTGACTTCGTTCAGGTAACAGCGTTCTCCCATTTCCCAGCAGGGCCACTGGCGCTGGTAGCGCACTTTGTAGCATTTCTTTTTGAGGGCTTCTTCGTAAGTGAGATTATTTTCTTTGAGAAATGTTTTGTTGACCATGTTGATGGTCATGTCCTCATTGACCACCATGAGACGGTAGGGGAGGGAATCCAGGATCGTCTGGGTATGCTGCTTTGCTCTTTCCTCCTCCCGCAAATGGGCTTCCGCGATCCAGAGCATTCGAGCGGTTTTGTGATCAAGCAGCGCTACGCCTCTGGGTTTGGTCCGAAGCAAGCCTTTTATCATGTCCTCGGACCCGGTCAGTTCAATGATCAGGTTCAGGCCATCGATGGCATAGAGATCATTGTAGTCGGCGGTGGTAAAAATGCCCATTTCCCCGGCATAGATAAAACCTTCGGCATGGGGGTCCGGACTTGAAACACCCATGACTTTCATGTTCATCTGATCTAGTTGACCTTCCCGGTATTGTTTTAGGATTTTATAGCAGGCGATTCCGCCACCGACAATGGCTGTGATGAATGCGGGGGCGTTGTGCTGATCCGTTTTGAGATCCGGTATGATTGCCGGCGGTGTGGGAAGATCAGGGAGTTTGGATTTCATGGGACCTCAATGGACAAGGGCTGCTGTTTTACGGGTGTAAGGGCGAATAATGATTCGCCCCTACCGCTATGTTTTCTGCAACCGCGCTGACACTTTCTTTTCCATATCCATGCAAATGGCTTTCAGGGCCGGGCCCGGAGAGACGGGGCCTGAACCGTTCCAGCCATCGTTCAGTGCCTTTTTCTTTTTCTCTCTAAACTGCAAAACGCTTTCAGACATGGCTTCCCACGCAAAAAGCTTCTGGAGAATATGTCTTTCGGGGGCTTTCAAGTCTTGATCCGTATCAAAACATCTGCCGTTTTTCGTTTTGATAATCATTTTCGTGTTCTCGTACAGGAGCTTCAGATTTTCGCTATTATAGGGGATAATGAATTGAATTCAAGCAAAAACCCGAAAGACACCGGGAAACGGCCTCTTTCGGGTTTTTTGTTTTTGATGGAAAGTGAGTTTACTTACACGATGGGTCGGGGGAGCATCCCCGCCCGTTCAGCGATTTCGGGTACTTTGTGTTCCCACTCAATGGCCATGAGGTGAACGCCTGCAACCCCTTCCATTTCTTTAAATTCCTCGATTTGTTCCAGGGCGAATTTGATTCCTTCTTCGGCCACTTTTCCCTTGCCTGCCCCCCGTAATCGTTTGACCAGGGATTGGGGTACATCCATGCCCGGTACCTGTTTTGACATGTACAGGGCCATACCGACGCTCTTCATGGGGGTGACGCCCGCCAGAATATAGCATTTTTCATGCAGGCCCATATCTACGGCACGTTTCATGAATTCCCTGAATTTATCCATGTTGTAGATGCACTGGGTCTGAACAAAATCAGCGCCCGCGGAGATCTTTTTGGCCAAGCGGTGAACACGGAAATCAAAGGGCTCCGCAAAAGGATTACAGGCCGCACCGATGAAAAGTTTGGGGGCCACATCCACGTCCGAACCGTTCAGGAATTTGCCTTCATCCCGCATGGTTTTGACCGTATAAATCAGTTGCATGGAGTCGATGTCGAAAACATTCTTGGACTCCGGATGGTTTCCGAATGACTGGTGGTCCCCTGAAAGACAGAGCATGTTGCGAATGCCCATGGAATAGACGCCCAAAATGTCGCTCTGTATGGCCAGGCGATTCCGATCTCGGCATACCATCTGAAAATTGGGTTCGAGACCCTGTTGTAGTAGAATGATGGAGGCGGCCCAGCTGGACATGCGTACCACGGCGGTCTGATTGTCCGTGACATTGACTGAATCCACACATCCTTTCAAGTGGTTCGCCTTTTCAATGAGGTGCTCCACGTTTGCGCCCTGCGGAGGCCCGCATTCACCGGTAAAAGCGAAATGACCAGCGCTCAAAACTTTCTCCAGATTGCTTCCTGCTTTGTGCTCGCTCATTTTACCAGTTCCTCCCTGATCATTTTCCTCGGCCCACCATCGCGTGCTGTGGTCCAGCTCTTGGGCGGTCTGAATACAGTGAGTTCGTCCAGGCGATCCTGTGCCATCATTTTTGTTACAATTAAGTCCCAGACGCAATCCACTTCGTTGCTGATCTCACATTTTCCGTTGGAAGACCCTCCGCAGGGGCCGTTCAAAAGGCTTTTTGAACACCGGGCAATGGGACAGAGGCCGCCGAAGAGGTGTATGGCACATGCGCCGCAACCGGCACATCGTTCCTCCCACACGCCGTGTTCCACGGCGCCGCCCATGAATTTTGTATTGACGCCCGGGAAAATCTTTTTGTCGGGGTATCTTTCGGAAAGAAACTGTGGCCCCACACCACATGCAATGCTGATCACCGCGTCGTAATCGACGATGACGTCCTTTAGTTCATTAATATACTCCGGGTCGCACTGTCGTTCCAGGGTATGTTCGTTTACCACCACATCCAGGCCTTCCTTTTTTCCGGCTATCCGGATGGTGGAAGCCAGGATTGCCGCTTCCTTGGCGCCCCCGACATTACATACCGTTACGCAACCTTTGCATCCAACCACAAGGATTTTCTTAAAATCCTTCACCATTTCAAGCAGTTCCTTGATAGGTTTTGATTCTGCAACAATCATTGTTATTCCTCGCAGCGTTTTTTAAGTTCTATGCCGGCATACTTGGACCTAATTCCTTGATGGTGTTGACCATCCGGTCCGCCACTTCCACAAATTCCTGGCCTTTTCCGGCACTTAGATGAAATACATCAATCCTTTCCGGTTCCATACTGAGTTCTTCCAGAATTTTCTTGACTTGCTCAACCCGTTTGGCGGCCTTGGTAATGCCGCTGATATACTGGCAGCTGTCCGTCTGGCATCCCGCCACGTAAACACCGTCCGCGCCCTCTTCAAAGGGTTTTAAAAGGTGCAGGGTTTCAATTCTTCCCGTACAGGGGACCTGAATGATTTTGATATTGTCCGGCAACGCCTTTTTCATGCCATGGGCCACCTTGGCAGCGGATGATGCACAATTTACGCAGCAAAAGGCGACAATTTGAGGTTTGAAGTCATCCATATAACCATCTCCTTGAATGATTGACAGTTGTTCCATTTTTTCATGGACGGCTGACAATGGTTTTCCAGCCGTCAATGAACGCGCTATCGGGTTGCCAGAAGCACCGAAGGCGCCCCGGTCAGCATTTGATCGCTGCAGCTGGACATGAAAATAGCCTTTCCGGGACATTCGGCAACGCACATGCCGCAGCCTTTACAGAGGGCCGAATCAATGTAGGCCGCTCCAATTTCACGGTCGATGACCGGGACCTCAAAGGGGCACGTCCTGACGCAGGTGCAGCAGACGGCGCATTTCTCGGTATTGACATCCGCCACCATCCCGCCCACTTGAACCGTATCCCGGCAAAGTAATTCCAGAGCCCGGGCAGAAGCGGCCTTGCCTTGAGCAATACTTTCGGATACGCCTTTGGGGTAGCTTGCCATTCCGGCGATGAAAATGCCGTCCCGGGTGGCGTCCACCGGCCGCAGCTTTTCAGGTGATTCGGCGAAAAATCCGTTTTCATCCAGATCAACGGCGAAAATATCGGCCAGTTCGGCATTGTTAGTGCCCTTTATTGCCGTTTGAAGTGACACAAGATCGGCTTCCAGCAGAATTGATTTTTGGAGGACCTGGTCATATACCACCACATTCAGTTTGTCGCCCGCCGCCTGAACGTCAGGTTTGCTCTCCAGCTCGTAACGGATGAAAATAACGCCCTTTTCCCGGGCTTCCCGGTAGATGAGTTCCCGTTCACCAAAGGTTCGCATATCCCGATACAGGATGAAAATGTTCATTTCAGGGTTTTTGGCTTTCATGTCGATTGCCGCACGAACGGAGAAAGAACAGCAGATGTTGCTGCAATGAATGCAACCCAGATCTCCCCGGGAACCAACGCATTGAATAAACACCGCCGTATCAATGCTTTCCACCGAATCGGGGTCTTCCATAAGCTTCCGGTCCAGTTCGGACCACAGCAGGACGTTTTTGTGTTGGCCATAAAGGTAGGCATCCGGTTTACTGGCGGTTCCGCCGGGGGCCAGGATTGCGGCGCCGTAGGACACTTCTTTTTGTGTGCCCTTCCGGTCTACGGTAGCTGTAAAATTACCGCCGAATCCCCGGTTGTTCTTGATTGTGGTCTCCGTCATTACAGTGATGTTTTCGTCCTTGAGCGCCGCATCCACAAGCCCTTTCAGGTGTTCCTGAACATCATAGCCCTGCCAGGTTTTGCGGATATGATTGGCGTTACCGCCCAGCGTCTGCTCTTTTTCCACCACCGTAACGGGATATCCTTCGCGGGAGAGTGCCAGGGCGCTTTCAAGCCCTGCAATGCCACCGCCCACCACCAGAGCACTCTTGGTGACCGGTATTTGCTTAAGCGCGGGTGCGGTGAGAAAGCCGGCCCGTGCCACCCCCATGCGGATCCGGTCCTGAAGCTGTGTGGCCGGAGTGTTTTCATCCATGTTGCGGAGATCTACCATTTCATAGAGATAGGGATTCAGCCCCGCCAGTTTCAAAGATTCCTGAAGCAGGTTTTCGTGAATAACCGGTGTGCAGGATGCGAAGACCAGCCGGTTGGTACCGGTCTCTTTGATCTTGGCGCTGAGGGTCATGCGTATGTCGCCGTCCACGCTGAATGTGGTGGTAACGCCCGGCGCTTTGGATGCATATGCATCGATTTGCTCCCCGATACCCGATGTCATATCGGGGCACAAATGATAGGCAAACAAAATGGCGGGTGCCTGCCCGTCTTCCGCTGCCGGCTCCGGGTATGCTTCAGGAGCCGCGAAAGGTTCGGGATCGATCACCGCCGCCACTTCCGAGGCTGAAGCCGCTGCCTGAATAACGGACTGACCGATATCGTTGGGTCCCGCTGCGCCACCGCAGACGAAGATGCCGGGGACATTTGTTGAAACGGGCTTGAACGGTTCGGTTCCGATGAATTGATCGGGGGTCAGATTGAGCCCTATCATGTTTGCGATCTGTTCGGTTTGGCTGCTGGGCTTAAGTCCCACGGAAAGGACTACCATATCAAATGTTTCGCTGTGGCCATTACCCTTTTCGTCCGCATAACTGATGTTGAGATTGTCGCTGCCTGCATCGCTATCCACCGTATGGACGCGGCTGCGAATGAGGCGCACATCTCTATCAACGGCACTGTTCAGGTAGTCTTCGAAGCTTTTTCCATGGGTTCGCATATCCATGTAAAAAATGGTTGTTTCGATGTCTTCGTCGAATTCCTTGGTATTCACCGCTTCTTTAAGGGCGTACATGCAGCAGACGCTGGAGCAATAGGGCGCATCACAGTGATTAATGTCCCGTGAGCCCACACACTGGAGCCAGGCGATTCTCTCCGGTTTTTTGCCGTCCGATGGCCTCATGAGAATGCCACCATTGGGCCCCAACGGTTTTTGAAGCTGTTCGTATTCAACGCTGGTCACCACATTGGGGTTCACGCCGTAGGGATAGGTATCCTGTCCCGTGGGATCAAATGTTTCAATTCCGGCTGCCAGTATCACGGCACCCACTTCCAACTGCTTCTTCTCACCCCCTGTTTCAAGGGTCGCCTTGAAATCACCCACTTTTCCGGATAATTCCATCAGTTGAGTATCCAGCAAGACCTCAATGTTGGGATCTTGGTCGCATGCAGCAATTCGGGGGTCCAGTTTGCAGCACGCACAAAGGGGATAGATTCGATGAAGGCTGGGTAGCATGCCGCCCAATGATGCCGCGCGTTCAACCAGGTGTACACCATAGCCTGCGCCGGAAAGGGAAAGGGCCGCCTGGATTCCGGCAATACCCCCGCCAATGATCATCACAGGGCCTCTCGGTTTTTCTTCACTCATAACAATCGTCTCCTGCATTTTGAGCTAATGGTTTCCAGAAAAATTGCGGGCCGGGTTACAGGGAAAACCAGTATGCGCCGACCGTCTACCTATTATTCTTTTTGATTCAATAATGTGCTTTGTGAAATTTGTTACTTGCCATATCAACCGCTTTGCTGTCAAGAAAAATGTCAGAATTCCAAACTCTGTCCGGGGGATGCATACTCTTTCTGGAAATCCAGCGAACAGCAGGTGTGTTGAAAACGGACGGTCAGCCCGAGTTTGAGGGCCTCGTGGATGGCCTGATCAGACCACACGGCCATGCGGTTTACACCGGCTTGAATGGAAAGAATTTCCATTTCCCACCCTTTTTTGTTCCGGGGCCTTTCGCACCCCAGTGATATGGGGACCTTTGGCATCAACAGGCGGGCATGCGCCACCAGACGTGCGATTTCCAGCGGGGATGGGGGGGATAATCCGGCCATGGGAGTTCCCTTGAGGGGTGTCAGTACCACAATCACCAATACATGGGGCGCATGGGAACGGATGATTTCCAGTGCTTTCATTTCCGCCTTTAACTGACCGTTAAAAAGCCCCGCCACAATGTGAGGGGCCAGTTGAAGGCCGCTTTCTTTAATAGCCGACAGCCCCTTTAACACCGGTTCCAGTCCTTTCAGATGATAGATGGATGAGGCGGTTTCAGCATCTCCCATGACGTCGATGAGTCCCTGTTTTACCCCTGCCGACTTGAGTTGTCGGCATATGTTGTGGTCGGGAAAGCCTGTGTGGGCGGATAAAAACAGATCCGTTTCAGCATTGATCCGGTCAATGGCCGGCAGGTATCGTTTCCAGGGCAGTTGCCCGAGAAGATCGGAACCTCCCGTCAGAAGTATGCCGTGCGCACCGTTTTTCGCAAATGCTCTGCATCGCTTTAACAGATCATCCGGGGTTTCCGCCTTAGCCATGGGGCTTAAAAGGAGTCCCCTGCAATGGTCGCACATGAGTTGGCATTGATTCCCGGTGATCGATATGGCCGGATAACGGCCCCGCAAATTTCCGTAGCGAATCATGCCTGGGAGATACAGATCAAGGGTTTGCCCATGATGTTTCCTGGTCAAGCCCCAGGCTTCGTCAAAGAGCGCCCGATCTTCGGCGGTCAAAACCGTGTGCGCTTCCGGGGCTCTTGGGTTGCGGCTTTTGCTTGACATAATACGGTGGTGAAATAGATTAGAGGCTTATCACCTGGTTTTCTGCCACAAAAAAACAAGTAATAATGTTATGGTATCAGTTGTCAGTTATCAGTAACAGCATATTGATATTCATTTATCCTCTTTAGGGATTTGCTGACTCCAACGAGCATCCCCGAGAGGTTTTTTGTTTCCTGAATCCATCAGTGCCGAAAACTGACAACTGAAAACTGGCAACTGATAACTTCCAGTTAAACGCGACAAACAAGATTCATCCATATCTTGAAAAGGAGCCGGGGTCAACTGTTAAGCCCCGGATTTTTGTATGAACGAGAATAAATCCCTTTTTCTTATCAGCCTCGGCTGCGCCAAGAACCGGGTTGACAGCGAGCATATGCTGGGCATCCTCAACCACGAAGGTTATGAGATGGTGCCCCACATTGAAGATGCCGATTACGTGGTGATCAACACCTGTGGTTTTCTTCAAGAAGCGGTTCAGGAGGCCATTGATGCTATTCTGGATGCGGCCCGCTTTAAAAAAACGGGAAGGCTTAAAAGACTGGTGGTAACCGGTTGTTTTGTGCAGCGCTATGGGTATAAATTACGGAACGAGATCCCCGAAGTGGACGGCTGGCTCGGCACCGGTGAGTTTCATCGGATTGCAGATGTCCTGAAGGGCTCTGATAAGCCGACTGTACCCATGCTGATCAGCCGGCCTTCTTTTTCGGCGGATCATGGTCTTCCCAGAATTCAGACGACACCTTTCTATACGGCCTACCTTAGAATTGCCGAAGGGTGCGTTAACCGTTGTTCCTACTGTATGATTCCCAAGCTCAGGGGCCCCTTTCGAAGCCGCGCCATGGAAGCTTTGATGACGGAGACATGGGAAATGGCCGGTCACGGGGTAAAGGAAATTAACCTGATTGCACAGGATACCAGCCGGTACGGGGAGGATCTTTATGGGAAAAGCCGTATTATGGATTTGCTGGAAGGGCTCTCCCGCATTGAAGGGATTCGGTGGATTCGACTGCTCTATTTTCATCCCGGTCGCTTGACGGAGACGTTCCTGGATTTCATGGATGCCAATGAAGTGGTTGTTCCTTATCTGGACCTTCCCTTTCAGCACTCAAACCCGGATCTTCTGGAGGCCATGGGGCGGGATTCCGGAGAAAAAACGCCGTGGGATCTGATGACCCTGGTTCGGGATCGCAGGCGAAAGGTTTATATTCGCACATCCCTAATGGTGGGGTTCCCCGGTGAGACGGAGGACATGTTTGAAGAGATGTGTGATTTTGTGAAAATGGCCCGGTTCGATCATATGGGGGTGTTTGTTTTCAGCCCGGAAAAGGGGACGATCGCGGCCCGTCTTCCGGATCAAGTTGACGTTGAAACCGCGCTGGACAGACAGGGAAGGCTCATGGCGCTTCAAGCCGGTATTTCCAGGAAATTTAACCAGGAAAAGGTGGGTCAAACCCTGCCGGTTCTGGTTGAGGGTGAAAGTCCGGAAACCGATCTCCTGTTGACGGGAAGAACGGCAACCATGGCCCCGGATGTGGACGGCAGGGTTTTGATCAATGAAGGTGACGGCGTTGTGGGTGAAATTATGCCGGTATTGATCACAGAAGCCCACGAATACGATCTGGTGGGTGGAATTCTTTGCAAGTGAGTCAAAAAGGATAGAAACCGATCATACGGCTACGCATGCTTGAGTTTTTCCATTACCATTTTCAAGATAAATCAAAAACCTTTCACCCCAAGTTTACCACTCAGCCCCCCCCCATAAATTGACATAATCATATTAAATAATACGTTTTGTGTGATTTTTACTCTGGAAAGTAACGTCTAAGAAAATATGTCTTGACCATCTGATATACGGTTCATCCCCACGTGTGTGGGGAACACTTCAAAGGGATGGGTTTGAGAGGGGGAGGGGGGGATTGGCTCATGGCATATCGTCTCCTTCAGATAACCGCACTTTCTGTTGGTTTCGCGCTTGCTGCTTTTTACGGGCATTATCCACTAACTTGATCGATCCTGACCAGGATTTGGCGCAGAATCGTTTAAATTTCTCGAGCTTTTTCAAATCGGGTAATAATTCATGTTGGGAGGTAAGGGTGCCTGCTGCGAGATGATATTCCGAAAGGGATTCTATGTATTCCCAGCGATGTTCTCTTGGGATAATGATGGGCGGATAACCGGCCATTATGACGGGAACATTGGCAATGAGACGGGCCATCCGGCCATTGCCGTCCCAGAAAGGATGAATCCTGACAAAGGAGACGTGAAGATCCGCATAGGCCGACAATGCCGCATCTTTGTTTGCCGCAATTTCTTTACAGGTTTTTTGAAACAGGGTAATCCAGCTTTGCATGAGTTCCGGTACATCCTTTGGAAGGGCAAATTCGAAAATCGTCTGGGTATCGCCGGAGACAATAACGGTGGAATTCGGTTCCACTTTCCAGGCACCGACAGGCTTATAAATATCAATAATTCGCTCGGTCTGGATGGATTTGTGAAGTTCAAACAGGTCTTTTTCGGTTAGGTCGGATTTGCTTCGAATAAGATCATAAACAAGATCGATTGCCCTGGCATGACCAACGACCTCCTCATGATCCTTCAGCGGTTTGCCTGAGATCGTGAGCCCTTCTTCAAGGACAAATGCTGTCTCGCCAAGGGTAAGGGTATTGCCCTCAATAGCAGTAGATGTGTGTGACCATAGATTTCGCAGTTGGGCCAACAGAGCACCACGGATATCAGTATCCAGATTTTGCAGAAAATCGAACATGGTTACGCCCCGTTTGTATGTTAAGCCCGTCGGCCGGTGATGATAGCGTTTAGAAAAAAATACTGTTATCTTTCAGCTTCACATATTTTCACTCTTCTTAAACCCCGTTCACGTTTGTCGATTGCATAGCCAATCGGCTTGTCCCCTAAGGTCAATCAAAGCTTTGATCTATTCCTTATCAACGGTTTTTCATGAGAAAGGATGATAGTATGTGAAGAATGATTTGTTCAAGTGTTTTTTCGGTAGTTGGAATGGGAAGAGGCAACGATTTGAGGCTGGATAGGGCGATGGCTGCCGACAAGTGTGAGCTGCCAAACGTAGTCTACACTTTTTTTGGAAATTTTCAAATTAAGGGTTAATATAGCCCAGCATCATGTGAGGATCGTCCATCAGGGGAACGACCACAACATGTAGTGGCATTGGATCGTGACCAAAATGGCAAATTAAGTCATGCTCGAATGAGATAATGAGCTCATATGTCAACCCGGTAGCCGCCTGATGTATGTTGGAGATAGTGCAGGTTTCTCCAAAAATATGGGAACCACAATATATGGTATGACCGCCCAATATTGGAAAAGCGTTGTTGCCGGGTTTGAGAACCGCTTAGTGAGCCCAGGACTTACACCCCAACAATGGAAGGCTACATAGAATAGCGTTCATAGAATAGCGTTCAAGAGGTATTGTTCAAGAGGTATTGTTCAAGAGGTATTGTTCTGTGGGATGGAAATTTTTGACGGAACAGTTATGTAAGTAATCCTGCAACAGGCTTTGTGGGGTTGCCATCGCTCAAAAGACCCTGAATACCACCATTAAGATATACGTGTTCCTCCCTCAGATTTGTAGAATTTTTTTTGCGGGTATCATCTCAAAAAGTATCAAACCAGAACTTCGCCCGGATGACCGAAGGCACGAAGGACGACACGTGGGTATAACCGGACCCCACATCCACCACTTCTATATCTACGGCGCCCAAGGCTTTCATCTTGTTGCATGAATCTACTGAATACGAGTAGGGCAGGAGTTCGTCGTCTTTCCCGTGATACAGCCGGGTTGGGGTGATAGGTGAAAAATTGTCAAGAATATTATCCTCCATTGCCGCATAGAAAGGATGTGTCTTGGCATCGACTTCATTTATGAAGTTCGGCTGCAGCAGACCTTCCATGGTTTTGGGAAGCATCTTATACATTTCTTCTCCATCATGGGTTCCGTCATCGATGCTCAGAATCTGGCTGTCATAGGGAGGCAGGAATAATTCGCTCAGGGTGTCCGTAAAGCCATAGATATACTTGTACGCCAAGGTTAAATGGGCGGCCAAAGGTGTGCATCCGCGGGGGTTGGTAAACCAGGAATTCCATGCCTTCGGAAGATCGTAAGGCCCGGCGATAGGTGTGGAGGCGGTAAGATTGAAAGGCTGCTCCGAATCAGCGGTTTCAAGGTGCTTTTGCAAGGCCATGGTTGCTTGCCCACCCAGGGACAGGCCGAGGATAAACAACTTGGAATTGTTTTTCACCCCAAGCGCATTACAGAGTTCTTTCGTGGCTTTCAGCATATCGGAGACGGATGTCGCTTCCGAATAAACATGAAGGAAAGGATGCTTCACTTTGGATTTCCCCTGACCGATGTAGTCAGGCAGAGAAGTTATATAGCCATGCCCTGCAAAAACCGCCGCGCACCCGATAGCCTCCTGGCTCCTATCTGGGTTTGACGGTACATCCTGGTTGTTGAACTGGGTGCCATGATGATACTGAACCACAGGATATTCTCCGCCGATGGGGGAAGGAAACGCCACGAGGCCTGATACGATAATCAGCTCCCCGTTGATATCCGTAGTATAATACTCAATAGAATATGCTTTCACGGCGTTGGAAGTTGCGATCATTTCGCTCACGTCAATGCCCGGAATGTTGGAAAAACCTTTCCTGATGACATCGGCCACTTGCTGGGCCGTAAATTCCTTGCTCAAGTCAGCATTGACAAGTTTTCCCGCATAAATATTTACCCCGCTTCCACCATCATTGCTGCTGTCCGAGCAGCCCCCGGATATCAGCAGCAGGCAGAAAACTATTACCAATACCAATGACACCATAAATTTGCCGGATTTTTTTGGTGACATGATTAACCTCCATTTTACTTAAATTGAGCGATTTTTTTCCGCAGGGTCCACCTAGATGGCCTATTCATTAGGCTTGGGCTGTTTTACAGCTATTACCAAAGGGGCAAAATATGTCAACGGAAATGAGACACGCGTTTAAAGAAATTAAATTTTCATGTCCTGGCTTTCCGGTTTATTGATCCATACAGCCGTTTGGACGATATCCAGATGTTGTGGTGAGCCTTTTTTCGTTAGCAATGTGTGATAAATACAGAATATCTGAAATTCCATTACATGTCAAAAACTGGGAATATGCCTTACATACTCCTTGCGGCTCTTCAACCTCTGCAACTCCTCTGGAAATTCAGGTGACCACAATATATGGGGTCTTCAAATTTAACGACTATCCGCTTGTGGCAGAGGCGCACATGCTTAATCCTTCCTATGTCGGAGGAATTCTGTCAAGGCGCCAGATCTAATCATTCAAGTTGTGCTCACTCTTGATAGTGCTACCCTCGATAGTGTTCAGCAGCCTTGCAATCAATGCGTCGGATTTGGTTTTTCCTTGTGTAGCTGTGAATGGATACTGACCATGACATCTTGGGCTACTGTATCCACGTTTGTCATCTTCGATGCGGCAGAGATGGCGTCAAAACCCCTCCCGTCCTTGTCCGGGAGCCAGGCGCCATTGCCGGATGTGGTAAGGATAATGATGTTTTCATCCGTCTCCTGACGGTCCAAAAATGTCTGAACATCATGGTCGAGTCCCCATGCAAGGCAGGTGTTGATAACAACCACAGCCGCATAGTCTGTTGCATCGACCTGCGCCAGTTCCTCAACGCCGATTGTTTTCTGCGCCAAGCCGACAGCGGCGAGTTGCTCATGCAATTTTGCCACGAGCAGTTTCTTGAAATCGCTGCTGCGTGAAGCGATAAGCACGACCTGGCTACCAACAGGCCTCGCCGTTTCCGACCCCATTATGTCTTCTTGGGGCCAATAGCGCTGGGGAGCCCCACAGCCCGCGAAAAAGAGCAGCAGAGCGATCCAGCAGCAATTGACTATAATATTCCGAAACGGTTTCATGTTTTCTCTAATGAATGACAATGATCCGTTTCAGCATCTTAACCGTGCGGGATGCCTCAAGGATATCAGGGGCATTTTCCATTATCCTTTTTTAACCATCACTCAGGGCCCCAGGAAGGAGATGTCTGCTTTCCTTTTTCGAAGGTTACGCGCCTTTGGGTCCGGCCGTTGGCGTTCATGATATAGATGTGGTACTGGCCGGTTCTGTTGGAGCTGAACGCGATATACCGCCCGTCCGGTGACCAGCAGGGATCCTCGTTATTGCCTGCGTCTGCGGTGAGTCTCTTGATTCGGCCGCCATCCGGTTCCAGGGTAAAGATATCAAAATTTCCGTTGGTCTTTCCCACAAAGACAATCCGGTTCAAAGAAGACCAGGCGGGGGACGTATTGTATTTGCCTTCATAAGTGAGACGATCCACTCTTCCGCTGGAAATTTCCAGAAGATAGATCTGTGGAGAACCGGATCGGTTGGAAACAAACGCCAGTCTGGTGGCATCGGGCGAGAAGGCCGGAGACACATCAATTCCCCAATGTTCCACAAGCTGTTTCAGGATTTTCCCCTGAAGATCAATGGTGAAGATATCAGGATTCCCTTTGTGGCTCATGCACAACGCCAACTCTTTGCCGTCAGGGGCCCAGCATGCGCCGATGTTAAGTCCCGACCGGCCCGACAGACGCATTAAAGCCCCGGTGACCAGATCGCGCAGGTAAAGCATGGGCCCATCGTTTTTGTAGGAATTGTAGACAATCTTTTTTCCGTCGGGGGACCATCTGGGCAGAAGGGCGATGCTCTTGTCCTGGGTCAACGGCCTGACATTCTGCCCATCATAATCACAGGCGTAGATTTCCCTGTCTCCCGTGGCGGTGCCCACGAAGGCCAGGCGGGTCAGGAAAATGCCTTCATGTCCGGTCAGTTTGAGAATGATTTCATTTGAGAGCCGATGCATCAGATGCCGGTATTCTTCAAGTTTCCCCAGCGCCCTCTTGCCCAGGATCTGGCGCCCCCGAAAGACATCGAAAAGTCTGATTTCAACTTCCAGGCGATTGCCCACACAGACATAGCCGCCTTTTAAAAGAAGCTCGGCGCCGATGACGGACCAGTCCTTGAAATTGATATCTTTTCCCTTGAGGGGGCCGTCTTTTCCCTCCAGAAACGCCGCTTTATCCAGTGGGTTGAAATAACCGCTCAAATCGAGATCGTTGATCACGACACCTGAAAGTTCGGTGGACAATGCCGGATTTTTGTTGTCGCCGCCCATGTTTTTGAAATCCGGAATGGCGATATTGAACTTCGGTACGGAGGGGGAATTGATATCGATATAGATACGCGCAGATGTGACACCCTCCAAACAAAAGAAGAGCAGGACGCAAGCAAAAAACCATCCCGATAGGAACCGTGTCCGTCTCATTTGATAACCTCCACCAACCATTAATTTTGCATACCAGATCAATTTTCTTCCAGTTCACTGAGATTGAACCTGATTTCCATCTCATCCTCGCGTTTATTATATCCGTCCGGAAAAGGGGGGAGCGGATCTGATCGTTCCACCGCCTTTATGACCGAGGCGTCAAAGATGGCATTGCCTGAGCGGTCAATAAACCATGATTTCAATAGGGTCCCGTCCTGTCTGACCTTGACGACCACCGTGGAAACAAGGTCTTTTCGCTTTGAAGGACTGGTCAGTGCAACCGGATACTGCCAGTTACTCTTGATTCGCTCTTCCACTTCCATCTGGTAAATGCGGATGGAAATCCCTTCCACGGAAGCGCCTCCGGAGCCGGCTGTTTCCGACGTTTTGACACTATTCTGGATTTTGGAAATAGCCCGATCCAGGTGTTGCTCTTTCTTTTGGGTTGTTACATTATTTTTGATCTTCGCCACCGCCTGGTCTATGAGCTTGGATGGGGATACCTTGGGCTTTTCGGGCGTCGGTGGCTTTTTGGGGATACTTTTTTTTCTTTCAACCGTTCTTTTTCCAATGATAACGGGCTTTTCTTTTTGCTGCGGCGTACTGATCCTTTTGGCCGGTACCGATTTGTTTGAACTGGATACTTTTTTCGTGGCCCTTTCAGGTTGAACGGATTTTGCAGATGCTTTCGGTTTGGCGGCAGGTAAATTGACCAGGTTTACTTCGTAAACCGTGGGGCCGCTCATCTTTCGGGTGGAAGTTGGATCGGGAACGAACAAAAGCAGGGACAAGGCGCCTAAATGGAGGAAAAGGGATAAAAAAATAAACCGGGTCCACCTGGGTTCCATCGCACGATCCGATCTGGTATTTACCTGTAAGCCTTCCATCAAAATTAGTCCACAGGTTCGGTAACCATTCCCAGCTTTTCGATTCCCGCCTTTTTCACGCTGGCAATGACATTAATGACAAACCCATAGGGGATATCCTTGTCCGCCCGTAACAGCACCTCCTTATTCCGTCTGTTCTCAAAGATTTTACGAATTTTTAATTCCAACCCTTCCAGGGGAATTTGGTGGCTTTCAAGAAAAATTTCTTTTTTGCTGTTGACCGTCAACATGAGGGGTTCGTCCGATGTCTTGATGTTTTTAGCCTCGGTTTTCGGAAGGTTCACGTCTACACCCTGTATCATCATAGGAGCGGCTACCATGAAAATGATCAACAGGACCAGCATCACATCCACAAGGGGTGTAACATTTATTTCCGACATTAATTGCCTGTTGTTACCACCGGAGTTGAATGACATCTTATAAAACGTCCTTCCTTGCGGCGGGTTTCTTGAAAAATTGCCTGACCACCATGCTCAGAAAATCGGTGGCGAAAATATCCATTTCGGCTCGGAGCCCCGTGACTCGCTGGGTAAAATAGTTATAGGCCACCACTGCGGGGATGGCTGCCGCCAGACCGGCGGCGGTGGCGATAAGGGCTTCCGAAATGCCGGGGGCGACTACGGCCAGGTTTGCAGACCCTTTGAGCCCGATGCTGCGAAAGGACTCCATGATGCCCCAGACCGTTCCGAACAGGCCGATAAAGGGGGCGGTGTTTCCGGTGGTGGCCAGAAATCCCAGGGCCTTTTCGAGTCGCTTGTTCTGATCAATATCCGCTTTTCGCAACGCCCTTTCCAGGTTGTCCATCAGGGTCTGCTGGCTTCGCAGCGGATAATCCGGTTGGCAGGCAACTCCGGCTTCCGATACGGATTCGGGATCGTTGCCCTGTAGTTTCCTGAATCGTGTGAATTCAGCATAGCCGGCACGAAAAAGGTGGGCCACCGGGCTGCGTTTCAAAGACTGGCTTGACCGGTAAATTTTTTTGATGTCCCTGGATTCATAGAAAAGCTCCAGGAAGTCGTCGGTTTCATCTCTGGCTTTTCGGAGCAACCTGAATTTTAGAAAAATGATGGCCCATGTGCCGATTGAAAACAGAAAAAGAATCAACAGGACAAATTTCACCATGGGTCCCGCATGCAGGATCATCTGGATAATATCGTTGTTGAAGGTGCTGTCGAGACTGAAGCCCGCAGGGATGAGAACGGCTATGGGAATACTCGTCATTGGCTCTCCTCGTGATCCAATAAATAGGGCGCGATACATTTAGGGGCAGCCCAAAGTTCAACATGATCTACTTTTATAGTGCTTGCGGTAAGGTTTCAAGAAGAATCTTTACAAATGCAAAACGCGGAATATGGATTGCGGAATTCAGCGGGTCAGTTTGAATCTTTCCACAAGAAAATCGACCAGGCCGACCACATCATCCAGAGCGAATCGACGCACCTTCAATTCAACCGGAATATCGCTCATAATGGCAACGATATTGTCATCGCTCCGGCAGAGCGGTTCATCATGAATTTCGGATCTGAAAATTTCAACTTTCGGTCGGCGTTGTTTCTTGTACCCTTCCGTCAGGATAACATTCACGTTACTGAAAAATTTTTTGAGTTCATCGGGGTTGTGATCGTGGTCCACATCCATCACCATGCCGATCTGGTGGGGGGATGAAATAAGGGTTGTGCAGGCACCCGCCTGTTTGTGACGCCAGCTGTCTTTTCCCGGTTTATCCATTTCAAACCCATGCACATCATGCTTGATGCTGCCGACCCGGTAACTGCGGCGGGTCAGTTCACTGATCAGTTTTTCCATTAAAGTCGTTTTTCCCGCCCCGGAATAGCCTACAACGGAAATAATGGGGGGGTGGTTCATTTCATTCAATCCGGTTCTCCTCTCTATGACCGACAATTATTGACCGAAAATATCGCTGAAACACCGGTTGTCTTCTTCCAGACAGCGTGCCTTCAAAATACGGTATTTTTCCATCAACGCCTTCCCCTCCGACGTCAGCCGGCTGCCGTCTTTTCGGTCCGAGTGTATGATGTCCCTGCCCAAATATTGTTCGGTGACCTTGATTTTACTCCAGACCCCTTTGTAGCTCATCTTCATCAACTTTGCGGTCTTGTTGATGGATCCGGTTTTTTCGATGGTTTCCAGGATTTCCTTTCGCCCTTCTCCCATGATGATACGGTCCTGGTCATCAACAACCCAGTGTCTGCTTTTAAGCTTTAGCGATACGTCCTTACCCACTTTTCACCTCCGCGAAACGTTCGCCACTCCTGGACGGATCGTACCCGCCCAGTGCCGCAACACGTTTTCTGAAATTGTCGGAACTCATGGTGTTCAGCGCACTTTGAATATTCGGCTGATCCAGCATCCGGGTCGGCACAATCAGATCATATTGTTCCTGTTCGATGGGGATAAAATCGAGATCCAGGGCTCTTGCCGCCGCATGAATCCCCATGCCGCAATCAGCGGCCCCGCTCAGGATATCCACCGCTACCGCCATGTGGGTAAATTCCTCATGGTCATATCCTTGAATCTGATCCGAAGAAATACCGGCCTGGTTAAGCTTGTAGTCAAAAAGGACCCGGGTTCCGGAACCCGCCTGGCGATTGACAAACATCACATCTTCCCGAACCAGATCCTGGACACCCTTGATGGCTTTTGGATTTCCTTTCGTGATGATGAGGCCTTGATCTCTCAATACCAGGTGGAACACCGTCACATCCATGTTGGGGATATAGCGTTCGATATAGGAGATATTGTATTGTCCCGTTTCCGTATCCAGCAGGTGGCTTCCGGCCATATGGCAGGTCCCTTTGCGGATGGCAAGAAGTCCGCCGAGGCTCCCCACGTTTCCTGAGGAAATGCGGACGCGCCCGCTGTTTCGCTTGACTTCGTCACCTAATATGTCAATGGCCATGTCGTGACTGCCGATGATCACCACCGTATTTGAGAGTGCCTCCTTGTCCACCAGCAGCTCCGCAATGGTTTTTTGTCCCTGCCTGATCCCTTCTGAAAGGGCGGGTATGCGGATGATCCCCTCGGCCCGGGTCAGGGTGGTGATGGAGCCCGCCGCCCGGGCAAGGGGCGTTGCCACATACCGTTTCCCCACCAAACCGATGTTGACCCGAAGGAATTCCTCAATTCCTACTTTGGATGGGATATCTCGTGTGGGGTGGACCTCGATGGTGGGCTTTTTGGGAGGAGCAATGCCTTGAAGGGTGTAAAGCACCGGCTTTACAAACTGTTCAAAGGAGAGGGCTGCGGAAACCGAATAGCCGGGATTCCCGATGACCGGTTTTCCTTCCACAATACCCAGAATCGTTGGTTTCCCGGGCATCATGGCAACGCCGTGGACCAGGACTTCTCCCATTTCCCCGATGGCGTGAACCGTAAAATCCTTGCTGCCGGCAGATGATCCGGCATTGATGATGACCATGTCCGCTTCGGAGTCAATGTATTTAGCCAGTACTTTTTTGATGTCTTTTTCCGAATCCGAAACAATCGGGTGGACCATCGGTATGCCGCCGGATTCCCTGACCAGTGCGGCAAGAACCTGGGCGTTGTATTCCACGATCCGGCCTTCACCCAAAGGTTCACCTTCCGCAATATCTTTGTGGCGGATGAGTTCCGATCCGGTGGGAATGATGGCCACACGGGGCCTTTTTCGTACGTTAACGGAATAAACCCCGCCGCTGATGAGGGCCCCTATGTCATAGGGTCTGATCGAATGGTTCTGTGGGAAAAGCAACTGGGTGGCCACAATGTCTTCCCCCACCTTGCGCACATGCTGCCACGGATAGGTGGAAGACCGAATTTCAATGTGCCCGTCATCAATCATATGCACGTCTTCGATCATGATCACGGCGTTGAAAGGCTTGGGAAGGGGTTGCCCGGTGTTCACCCAAGCCGCGTCCGTTTCAAGAGCCAGGGTCATGGGTGCGCGTTCGGTGGCGCCATAGGTCTGCTCGGCTCTAACCGCAATGCCGTCCATGGCCGAGGCATGATAGGATGGTGCTGACGCTCGGGCGAAAACGGGTTCCGCCGTGATACGGCCGTTACTCTCCTCCGTTTTAATGCAGGTGATGCCGGTCTTTTTATCCGGACCAAATCGGGAAAAGAAGATGTTTTGAGCCTCAGTAAGAGACTTCATGGATAGGTATACGTGTCTTTTCATAACGTCCTCTTTTACGTGTGCGAAAAAAGCATTACGTCAATTTCATCGCCCTCGTAAAGGCCTTCCGTATTCATGTCAATCCTGGCCAGGCCATCCGCCTCCACCAACGTGGAGATCAATCCGGATTTTCCGAATATGGGGATGGCCGTTAAACGTTCTCCATCATGAACGAGTTTGATACGAACATAGTCTTCCCGACCGCCGGATGAAGGGATATTCTGTTTGAGAACAGCCCGTTTGACGGTATGAATTCCGGTTCCGGCATCCCTGATCCCGGATAGGGTCCGCAACATTTTCGTCATGAAAATCTCGGCCACCACAAGGGCTGATGCGGGATGTCCCGGCAGGCCGATGACGGGTTTGGCCCCGGAACGTCCGATAATGGTCGGTTTGCCGGGGCTGATGGATATGCCGTGGACCTGGAGCTCAAAATCGGGGAGAGTTTCAAAAACCCTGAGGGTAAAGTCTCTTGTCCCCACGGAACTGCCGCCGGATATCCACACGGTATCTGCCGCCCTGAGAGCATCATCCACCATTTCCCTGAGGGGTTCGAAATGGTCAGCACAGATGCCCATATGGACGGGATCGGCGCCCATATTCCGACAGAGTGCGCCCAATGTGTATCGATTGATGTCCCGAACCTGCCCAGGTCTAGGGTTTTGGGAAACCGGCACCATTTCATCACCGGTGGACAGAATGGCCACTTTGGGCCTCTGGAAAACCGGTACTTGGGAAAACCCGAGACCCGCCAGGACTCCCATGTCCTGAGGCCTGAGGCGCTTTCCCGCGGGAAGAATCACCGCGCCCCTCTTAAAATCGTCCCCGGGTTGGATAGTGTTCTCCAGAGGGGATATGGCGCGACTGACTTCAAGGGTTTTTTCATCCAAAAGTGAGCAGTATTCAACCATCACCACTCCGTCGGCGCCCTCAGGCAGCATACCGCCGGTGGGAATTTTTACCGCTTGTCCACTATTGACTTGAATCTTTTCGGATTCGCCCATGGATATTTCCCCGGTTATTTCCAGCAGGGCGGGCAAACTTTCCGTGGCACCGAAAGTGTTCCTGGTTTGAACTGCATAGCCGTCCATGGTGGACTTGAAAAAATCGGGCAAATCCTCGGGCGCGGTCAAATCCGTGCTCAACACGCGACCTAAGGCATCTTCCATGGAAATGATCTCTTCATCCATAGCGGAAAAACCGTCGATGATGTGAAAAACTTCAGTGGGGGTTTTGAGCTTGAAAAATGCTTCCATTAATGTCTGTTCTCTGGATGAAAATCTTCCTGAAATCCCTGTGGTGGATGCTTTAATTTATGATTTTTGGTAATATGTCACAACCGATATAACACTGCAACAGGAAAAGTTTGATGACGTATTTTTGAAAATCCGAGAATTGCTAAAAGAGGCCGGAATGAATTTTCTTGACCTCCAGTCCCCGTTTGCGTTACCTTCCAATATGTTGGCCCAATGGGGGGCAATCAACACGGCCCTTTCATTGGGCTTATATTTTAGGAGAATGATGGGAGGTTTTGATGGATACTTTTTTGGAAGAGGGCCCGAAGAACCCGATCAAAATTCAGGATAATACGTTTCGGGATGGACACCAGTCTTTGTTGGCGACCCGGATGAGAACCGAGGACATGCTGCCCATAGCTGAAAAAATGGACAGTGTGGGGTTCTGGGCCATGGAAGTGTGGGGTGGCGCCACCTTTGATACCATGCACCGGTTTCTGGGCGAGGACCCCTTTGACCGCATCCGGACTTTGAAGAAATACATCAAGAAAACCCCTTTTTCCATGCTGCTCAGGGGCCAGAACCTTGTGGGTTATCGCAACTACGCAGACGACGTGGCCAGACTTTTTGTGGATAAGGCCTGCGAGGCCGGCATGGATGTGTTCAGGGTTTTTGATGCGCTCAATGATTTCCGTAACTTCCAGACGGTTGTGGAGCGAATAAAGGCCAACGGAAAGCATTTTCAGGGCACCATCTGCTACACGTTGACCGAACGGCGCATGGGAGGAGATGTCTTCAATTTAGACTATTATCTCAATAAAGCCAAAGAAATTCAGGATATGGGGGCGGACACCCTCTGTTTGAAGGATATGGCCGGCATCATGGCGCCTTTCGATATCGCCAAACTCATCACCGAACTGAAAAAGAACATCACCATCCCCATCCACCTGCATACCCATTACACCAGCGGAATGGCCTCCATGGTTTACCTGGAAGCCATCAAGGCGGGAGTGGATATTGTGGATACCTGCCTGGCGCCCTTTGCCTTGCGGACCTCACAGCCGGCTATTGAGCCCATCGTGGCCACCCTTTACGGGACCGCCCGCGACACGGGTTTCGACCTGAGTCTGTTACTTGAACTGGGCGCTTACATGGAAAGTGTTGCACCCAAATATCGGGACTATCTGGCCAAGAATACCATGTCCATTATCGATACGGGGGTGTTGGCACACCAGGTCCCCGGTGGCATGATCTCCAACCTGGTCGGTCAGTTGAAAGAAGCTAAGGCGCTGGACAGACTGGCCGAGGTGTACAAGGATGTGGCAATCACCCGCAAGGAGTTGGGCATGCCCCCCCTGGTGACGCCCACCAGCCAGATCGTAGGTGTTCAGTCCGTGCTCAACGTGCTGTTCGGTCGATACAAGATGGTAACCAACGAGGTCAAAGATCTGGCCTTCGGTCTTTACGGAAAGACGCCCACACCGGTGGATCCCGAGGTGCAGAAAAAAGTGCTGAAAGGGTACAAACGAGGGGACACGCCGATCACCGGTCGTGCGGCCGATTACCTGGAACCCGAGCTTGAAGCGGCGCGGGAAAAAATCGGGGACCTGGCTAAGGATGATTTTGATCTCCTGATTTATGCCCTCTACCCCACAACCGGCGAGCAGTTCCTGAAATGGAAGTACGGTCTTGAAGAAAGACCGCCCCGGACTAAATCCAAAACCCTGGAAGATATTCGAAAAGAGGATGAAGCCATGGCGGCCGCCATTGAACAGGTGTGCAAGACCATGTGATATTGAGGCTATAGGCGATTGGCCATTGGCTATAGGTGGAGGGAAATTCCCCATCGCCCATCGCCTATAGCCTATAGCCTTTTGCCTTTCAGCTAACAGCTAAGGCTCAAACTTTGTTTATCACTTTTGAAGGGATAGAAGGGTGTGGGAAATCCACCCAGGCCAAACGGATTGCAAATCGGTTGGAAAGGGAAGGGGTTTCATTGATCTTGACGCGGGAGCCGGGTGGTACGCCTGTTGGGAACGATATTCGGCAGATCCTGTTGTCGTCCAAGAATCGAGATCTGCCCCCGCTGGCCGAACTTTTACTTTACGAGGCGGATAGAGCTTTGCACATGAGCAGCATTGTCAAACCGGCCCTGGCAAAGCAGAAATGGGTTCTGTGCGACCGCTTTTTTGATGCGACCACCGCATATCAGGGGTACGCCCGTGGGCAGGATCTCCATGTGACGACCCGTTTGAATGAAATCGCCTCCTCCGGTATTACGCCGGATATCACTTTTTTATTGGATTGTCCTGTAAGTGTCGGAATAAAGCGAGCACTGAAACGAAATGCCGAGAGTGAGGTGATGGGGCAGGATCGGTTTGAGCAGGAAAAGACGGTGTTTCACGAAGCGGTTCGCAATGGGTATCTGGATATTGCAAAGAAAAACCCGGATCGGTTTATTGTGGTGGATGCCACCCACGGGGAAAACCGTCTGGAAGAGATCATTTTTTCGGTCCTTGAAGCCCATCTTCCTTCAGGCCGTTCTAAGTAGGGCCCCGTGATTTTTTCTCGGATTATAGGTCAGGAAAAGGCCAAGCGCTTTATCGAGAATGTGATGCACCGAAAAAGGGTTCCCCATGCCTATCTTTTTACAGGCATTTCAGGCATTGGGAAGACCAGTACGGCCAAAGCCTTCACCATGACATTGAACTGCCCTTCGCCTTCCGGTTTGGACGGTTGCGGCGTCTGTCCTTCCTGCCGGAAAATTTTGAACGGAAATTTTCCGGATTTCATAACCATTGAGCCGGACGGCCGGAAAATTAAAATTGAACAGATCAGGGAATTGAACCGCAGCCTGGGATATGCTCCGCTCTCCGGTGGTTTCCGGGTATGCGTGATTCATCGGGCTGAAGCCATGACGGGTGAGGCCGCCAATTCCTTTTTGAAAACCCTTGAAGAGCCCCCATCGGGTAATATCTTTGTGCTCAACGCAACAGAACCGCGGGATTTACTGCCGACCATCGTATCCCGTTGCCAGCGGGTTTCCTTCCGGCCCCTAAAAGCCGAAGAAATTATCCGACAACTCAAGAAAGAGACGAATCTGGATGGGTCTTCCGTGGCGGTTCTGGCCAGGGCCGCCGATGGCAGTTTGGGGCGTGCCTTTGAAATGGGAGAGAGCAATTATCTGGAAAGGCGGGGGATATGGCTCAAAAACCTTTTTGAACTGTATGTGCGCTCCAGTGCCGAGGCCATGAACATGGCAGTTGAATGTGCCAAAGAGACGCGTGTGGGCCTGGATCAGCCGGGGAATAAAAAAGTGGGCCTTTTCGACCTGCTTTCCGTCTGGGCGACCTGGTATCGAGATCTTCTACTGGTTCGGACCGGTGCGCCTAGGGGTCTTTTGATCAATGGGGATTTTCGGGAACAGTTGGAAAAAACGGCTTCGGGAGTGCCGCTTCAAAACCTCATTCTGAGTTTCCACATGGTGGATCGGGCGGTCAGGGATCTTCATCGGATGCGAAATTCCACCCTGGTCTTGGAAAACACGGTGCTTAACTTACGGAAGTTGGGACGAACAGATCATTAACCGTGTACGGTTATTAAAATATTTTTTTGAGGATCAACCAAAAATAGCATGAGCAAGTTTGTTGGCGTTCAGTTCAGGAATTTGGGAAAAGTCTACGATTTTGACTGCGGACACTTTGTTCTTAACAAAGGTGATAAGGTGTTGGTTGTCACTGAGGAGGGTCCTGCTGTAGGCTGTGTCTGCACGGAGACTCAGAATGGGGCTGAAAATAGTTCGGATCGCAAACTCAAAAAGGTGTTTCGGGTGGCCACCCTTGAGGAAATAGATCGCTACGAAAGGGATTGCAGGCTTGAAAAGGACGTATACGATTTTTGCTACCAGAAGGTAAAAGACAGGTCTGTTCCCATGAGCATTGTCTCGGTGGAGAGACGTTTTGACGGCAGCAAGACCATTGTTTATTTTACGGCGGATGGAAGGGTTGATTTTCGTGAACTGGTCAAGGATCTGGTGGGGAGATTCAGAACACGGATTGAAATGCGACAGATCGGCGTGCGCCACCAGGCGAAAATGGTGGGAGGGCTGGGCGCCTGTGGACGACCGCTTTGCTGTTCCACATTTTTGAACACCTTTGCGCCGGTCACCATTAAAATGGCCAAAAAGCAGAATATTTCCCTGAACCCCAGCAAAATATCCGGTATGTGCGGCAGGCTCATGTGCTGTCTCACCTATGAGGATAAGTTCTATGAAAAGGCCAAAAAGACGCTTCCCCGGATCGGGAAAAAAGTGGTAACAAAAGAGGGTGATGGCAAAGTCATCCGCCAGAATGTCTTTAAGGAAACCGTAACCGTTATACTGGCTTCAGGCGGCGAAATTGAAATCCCGGTCGATCAACTCAAACAGTCTCCCAAACCAAAAGAACGTTTGTTCAAAAAAAAGAAACCAAAAAGGAGTAACCACTGAAGCCGGTGTCAGAAAAATTCTATATCACAACACCCATATATTATGTGAATGCAGAGCCGCACATCGGTCATGCCTATACGACCATTGTGGCTGACGTATTGAACCGTTTTTACAAACTTTGCGGACTAGAGACCTTTTTTCTGACGGGCACCGATGAACATGGGGACAAGATTGTTACCGCTGCAGAAAATTCAGGTCAGACCCCGAAGGAATATGTGGATCGCATCAGCGGTATGTTTCAGGATCTATGGCCCAGGTTGAATATTACAAACAGTGCATTTATCCGAACCACTGATTCCCATCACCAGGAAACGGTGAGAAATATTCTAAGTCTGGTCAAAGAGAAAGACGATATTTATTTCAGCGAATATGAGGGTCTTTATTGTTTTGGCTGTGAGCGTTTTTACACGGAAAAAGAGTTGGTGGACGGAAAGTGTCCCGATCACCGGACAGAGCCGGATGTGATCAAAGAGGCCAATTATTTTTTTCGCATGAGTCGATACCAGGAATGGCTGGTTGAGCATATTACGGAGAACCCCGAATTTATCAGGCCGGAAAGATATAGAAATGAGGTCCTCTCGTTTCTGTCTGAACCGCTGGAAGATCTGTGCATCTCCCGGCCCAAGTCGCGCCTTACGTGGGGGATTACCCTTCCCTTTGATGAAGACTTTGTGACCTATGTCTGGTTTGATGCCCTTATAAATTATGTGTCGGCCCTTGGATATCCCGAAGGAGAGCTCTTTAACAGATTCTGGCCGTACGCACAGCATACCATCGCCAAGGATATCCTCAAACCCCATGGAATTTATTGGCCCTGCATGCTCAAATCCGCGGGAATTGAACCGTACCGGCATCTCAATGTGCACGGATATTGGAATATCGATGCGGGGAAAATGAGCAAAAGCGTGGGGAATGTGGTGGATCCCCTTTCACTGGTCGATATTTACGGCGTGGACCCTTTCAGGTATTTTGTCATGCGGGAAATGGCATTCGGCCTGGATTCGGAATTCAGCGAGAAGGCGTTGGTACAAAGGCTCAACGCAGATCTGGCAAACGATCTGGGTAATCTTGTAAGCCGCAGCCTGACCATGGTGCATAAATATTTTGACGGGGTTCTTCCCGATGCCGGCCCTTCAGGGGAAGAAGATGAAGCATTGAGAAACAGTGCCATTGAATTGGTTGAAATATACCATCGTCATATGAAAAAAATGGCTTTTCACAAGGCGTTGATGGCGGTTTGGGAGGTCATTTCAGACGTCAACAAATACATTGATGTTATGGCCCCCTGGGTTTTGGCCAAGTCGGACCCGGAACGACTCAAAACCGTCATTTGTCATATTTATGAAAGCCTCAGAATTGTTGCGGGTTTGGTATGGCCGTTCATCCCCACATCCGCGGAAAAAATTCAGGAGCAGCTGGGCCTTAAAAGGCGGGGTGAAAACTGCCACCTGGAGGATCTCAAGAAATGGGGGCTGGAAAAACCCGCTCATCCCATCCTGAAAGCGCCGGGCCTTTTTCCACGCATTGACGTGAAAAAAAAGGAACAGCAGGCCCCACCGGCAGCCAAGAAAGAAAAACTCAAAAAACCCAAAACCGATGAGACTGAAAACCTTGGTGTCATCAGCTTCAAGGATTTTCAAAAGCTGGATCTCAGAATCGGCGTCATCATGGCTGTGGAAGAGATTCCGGGTTCAAAAAAGCTTCTTAAGTTGACGGTGGATATGGGGGAGGAACGCACCGTGGTTGCCGGTATCAAGGGTCATTACGAAAAAGAAAAACTTCCCGGTATGCAGGTGCTTCTGTTGGCCAATCTGGAACCGGCAAAACTGATGGGGATTGAGTCTCAGGGTATGCTGCTGGCGGCCGGTGACCAAGATGGCCTGCATCTGATGACACCGGATTCCGAAACCACGCCGGGTGCCAGGGTGAAATAGGTTATTTCTACGTCAAGTCCTTTAAAGGTATGAAAACCAGTAGTCTTCAATCATTTTAAAATTTTCCGCCACGGCATCACGACCCGATACCACATCCCCATGACCGGTCAGCAGAAGGGATATGTCAAGACGGGCTATTCTTTGAATGCTCTCTTTGAGCTCCTGACCGTTTCCACCGGCAAGGTCCGTTCTGCCGATTCCCTGGTTGAACACCACATCGCCCGTGAAAAGCATTTTTGTGTCCGGCTGGTAGAGACAGATGGAACCGGGCGAGTGCCCCGGTGTGTGGATCACCTGAAATACCTGGTCGCCGATGGTGAGATCCCCTTCCTTCAGAAGGATGTCCGGCTCAAAGTCGGAAATGCCCAGTGCTTCGCCATAATGGGGGGCAACGGATTTAATGAATGCATTTTCGGTTTCATGAAGGGCAATGAGGGTGTCGGTGTTTTCAAATATCCTGACCCCCTCCATATGGTCGGGGTGCCCGTGGGTAATGATGACCATGTCCACGTCTTCGGGGGTGAGGGATAACCGGGAGAGTTGGTCCCGAACATGGCTGAAAAGATGATGGTGGCCCGGATCCACCAGGATTTTCTTTTCCCCGTCAATGAAATAGGTGTTGCAGTTATTTGCCGATGGGTTGTTCCATGGGAAAAAATGGAGATTTTCAGCTAGTTTCATGAGAATTCCCTTTATCTAATTTGTTATTGCGGTAAAATAGGCAGATGAATTGGTGATGTCAAGGGTTTAAGTTTAAGGTTTAAGACTTTGAGGAGCGCTTTTATGAGTGAGGATGAACAGGATTATCTGCATGTGGAAAACCGGGATGCGCTATTGAAGATTGTGAGCATCCTTGAAAATGAGGCGGTCATCGGTGTGGATCTGGAGGCGGATTCCATGTTTCATTACCAGGAAAAGGTCTGTCTTCTCCAGTTTTCCACACCATCGTGCAATATCCTGTTGGATCCGCTGGCCGTAAATGACCTTTCCCCTCTGGCGCCGATTTTTAAATCTCCTGAGATCCTAAAAATTTTTCATGGGGCCGACTATGATATTCGGTCATTGTACAGGGACTTCGAAATTGAGGTGAATGCGCTTTTTGATACCCAGATTGCTGCGCGTTTCTTAGGTTTGAGAGATATCGGTCTGGCCAGTCTGCTCAAGGGAAAACTAGATATTACTTTGAAAAAAAAATATCAGAAGAAAGACTGGTCCCAAAGACCTCTGCCGACGTCCATGCTGGAGTATGCGGTGCATGATACCTGTCATCTCCATTCCCTGTGGCGAATCCTCATGGCCGAGCTTCAGAAAACCGACCGTCTATCCTTTGTAGAAGAGGAATGTCAATTACAAACCACTGTTCGCAGCCCGGTTCCCGGCGATGAGCCCATGTTTTTAAAATTCAACGGCGCCGGAAGACTGGATCGCCGAAGCCTGGCCGTCTTAGAGTCACTTTTGCAACTCAGGGACCAAGTGGCCAAGCGAAGGGATCTCCCTCTGTTTAAGGTGATTGGGAATTCCCAGGTGATGGCCCTGGCAAAGCGGAAGCCGGTCAAAATGGGAGACCTTCAAAATATCAGAGGTTTTAGCCCCCTGTTTAAAAAAAATGGGCAGATCAATCCACTGTGTGCCGTCATCCTTAAAGCAGTAACTCCGGCGTTGTCGTTACCCGAAAAAGAGCTGCCGGTTTATCCGCGAAAAAGATCTGAAAACATCAGCCCCAGGGTGAGTGAGCGATTGAAGCACCTCAAGGAATGGCGGGATCAACGTGGCGGAGAAATGGGGGTGGATCCCGCCCTGGTTTGCACCAACGCTCAGGCAAAGACCCTGGCGCTATCCAATCCGCATGATCCCGATGATATCAAGGAAATTCTGAGCATCAAAAACTGGCAGCGAGAGCAATTCGGCATGGAAATCTGCGGGGTCCTGAAAGAGTGGGGTTGAATTCTTTTCAGGCGGAGAAACATAAGGGCAGCGAATCGGCCAGAAGGTAACCACGTCTCGTGGGCACGGCTCTACCATTATCAATCTTGAGAAGTCCCCTTTCTCGGAGCATTGAAAGGGTCTTTTTTGATGTGGGGATCCGGGTGAGAGATGCGAGATCAACACCCCTCCGGGTTCTGAAGCCTAAGGAGAGTGATTCAAGATGAAGCTGTTCTTTTGTGAGGATTTCAGAGCCTTCAATGGGTAATCGACCATTTTTAAGGGCGGCGCCATATTTTCTGACGGACCTTACATTCCACCATCTTTTCTTTCCATCGAAGGAATGGGCAGACGGTCCCAGGCCCAGATATGGGACATGTTGCCAGTATTTCCGGTTGTGATGGCCTTCAAAACTTACATCCCTGGCAAAATTGCTCACCTCGTAATGGTGGTATCCTTTGTTTTCAAGGAACGCCGATGTGCCCAGAAAATGGCCGGCGGCGGTTTTTTCGGGCAGGGTGATCATGTTTCCTTCATGTGAAAGCCGGTCAAAAACAGTCCCTTTTTCGAGGGTCAACTGGTAGCAGGAAAGGTGTTCCGGTTGAAATACCAGTGCCCTTTGGAGGGTGTTTATCCACGCCTTCATGGATTGCGCTTTCAATCCATAGATAAGATCCAACCCGATATTAATAAAGCCCGCGGATCGCAAATCCCCCATGGCTTTTTCAACTTTTTCGGCCGAATGCCTTCGGCCCAGAAACTTTAGGATATCATCATTAAAGGACTGAACCCCCAGGTTAATTCGATTAAACCCCAGCACTTTAAGGGCATTCGCTTTGTTGGGATTTATGTCACTCGGGTTTGCCTCTATGGTAATTTCGGCGTTGGTCGTTAAATGAAAATGGCCAAAGATGCAAGTCATCACTTTTTCCAGCACCTCCGTGCTCAAAAAAGAAGGCGTGCCGCCGCCCAGATAAAGGGTGTCAAATCGGCCAAATCGATCTTTGAGGAAAAGGATTTCTCTTTTCAGTCCATCCAGCCATCCGTCAACGGGGGAGGTTGATGCAATGGAATAAAAATCGCAGTAGGGGCATTTGCTGCGGCAGAAGGGGACATGGACATACAGGCCGGGAAGCATTTGTCATTGTACCGGTTGCCGGTTCACTGATTTTTCAACCGTAAACCGGCAACTGTAAACTGTAAACGGCTGTATTTTTCATTTATCATCGGATCTCAAAACCGCAATAAAGGCGCTCTGGGGAACGGTCACGGAACCCACCATCTTCATGCGCTTTTTCCCTTTTTTCTGTTTTTCAAGGAGCTTTCTTTTCCGGGTAATATCACCCCCATAACACTTTGCCGTCACGTCTTTTCTGAAGGCATTGACCGTTGCCCTCGCAATGACGGTGCCGCCGATGGCCCCCTGAATGGCGATTTTGAACATGTGTCTCGGAATTTCTTCTTTCAGCCGATTGCAGGCGTTAAGCGCCCGTGCCCGTGCTCCCTCCTTGAAGACAATCTGGCAGAGGGCATCCACCTTTTCACCGTTTAAGAGGATATCCAGTTTGACCAGATCGCTTTCTCGATAATCAAGGAGGTCATAATCAAAGGAGCCATACCCCTGGGTCACGGTTTTGAGTTTGTCGTAAAAGTCGTAAATGACTTCGGCCAGGGGCATGTCAAACTGAATTTCGATCCGTCCCGTGGAAGGGTAGCTGAATTGTGAATTGGTTCCCCGCCGTTCCAGGCAGAGTTCCATCACGGCGCCCATGTACCGTTCGGGAATCATGATGCTGGCCCGGATATAAGGTTCAAACGCTTTGGAGATGGTGGCGGGATCCGGATAATAAATGGGGTTGTCCACGGTGATTTCGTCTCCATTGGTGAGTTCAAACCGGTACTGAACCGTGGGGGAGGTCATGATGAGGGACTGGTCAAACTCCCGTTCAAGACGTTCCTGAACAATCTCAAGGTGCAAAAGCCCCAGAAAACCGCAACGAAACCCTAAGCCCAGGGCGGCGGAGGAATCTTTTTGATAGATCAGGGCCGCATCATTCAATTTATATTTTTCAAGAGCCTCCACCAGAGAGCGGAATTCGTCGGATGCAACCGGGTATATGGACGCAAACACCACCGGTTTGACTTCCTTGAATCCCGGAAGCGGCGCCGGGGCCGGGTTGTTTTCCAGGGTAATGGTGTCCCCGATCCGCGTGTCGCTGACCGTTTTAATGCCGGATATGATATACCCCACCTCGCCCGCTGAAAGAAATTTTCTGGATTCCCGTGCCAGGCGAAAAACCCCCACTTCTTCCACCCGGTAGGTGGCCTTATTGTGCATGAGCCGAATGGTATCTCCCGGACGAACGCGCCCGGAAAAGACCCGGCAGCTGACAATGGTGCCGCGAAATGGATCATAGTGGGCATCAAATATAAGGGCTTGAAGCGGATCTTCTTCACTGCCCGTGGGTGGCGGGATCTGCTTCACAATGGCCGCCAGCACATCATCAACGCCGGTGCCCTCTTTGGCGGAACAGAGGATCGCCAGGTCCGAATCCAGGCCCAGATCCATTTCAATCTGCTCTTTCGCCTGTTCAATATCGGCCGATATAAGGTCTATCTTGTTGATGACGGGGATGATTTCGAGATCATGTTCCATGGCGGCGAACAAATTGGCCATTGTTTGGGCTTCGACGCCCTGGGCTGCATCCACCAGTAGCAGCACCCCCTCGCAGGAGGCCAAAGCGCGGGAAACTTCGTAAGAAAAGTCCACATGCCCGGGGGTGTCAATGAGGTTCAGGGCATATTCCCGGCCCTCACCGTCCACATAAGGCAAGGTGATGGCCTGACTTTTGATGGTGATGCCCCGCTCCCTTTCAATATCCATGTTATCCAGGATTTGATTGCGAAAATCCCGATTTTCAACCAGGCCCGTGGCTTGAATCATGCGATCGGCCAGGGTCGACTTTCCATGATCAATATGTGCGATGATGCTGAAATTGCGAATCTGTTTCATTTTTATTCCTTCAAATCCCGTTTGTCTGCCGTAAAATTGCGACAACTTACATATATGAAAACAACACTGGGATGTCAATGATCAGAAGCGTCCCGATCGCCCAATGGATTCCAAGAATGCTTGACGTGATAATTCAGCCTGGGATAAGATAAACAAAAAAAATGAATGAAAGGGGAGTTCATATGAAAATCAAGAAACTGATGCGGTGTCTGTTGTCTGTGGCGTTTTTGCTGATGCTCTTTTCTCCTGTGGCGTATGGGGATCTTTATTGGGAATCCGTTGAAGTACGCGGTGGTGAGCCGAAAGGACTGCCGAAAGGTTTACCGGAAGGGTTGCCAAAAGGAATGCCTGAAGGGATGCCGAAACCGCCACCACGGCCCGGTATGGGCCATTCCGGGAACAGCGGCCCGGAAACAATCAAGAATTACCTGACCTCCTATGGAAGCCGAATCGATACCAGAGATGATATTACCATCATTCTATTTGATGACCTGACCATTTACCAGCTTGATCCGTCCACCAAGACCTACATTAAGATAAACATGGCGGAAATGGAAAAGTCCATGGGCCCCATGGCAGAGAAAATGGCTGAGGATACAAAGGTTACGGCAACGGGAGAAACGAAAACCATCAAAGGCTTCAAATGCGAAAAATACATCATGACCTTCATGGGGGTTGAAAATGTGCAGTGGCTTTCCAAAGATGTGACCGGTTATGACGAGTATGAAAAAATAAGCAGTAAGATCATGAAGGATTCTCCCCAGTTCAGAAGGATGGGGCTTTCCGGTAACCTTGCAGGAAAAGGATTTCCCATAAAAATGGAAAGCGGTGTGATGGGGATGACCACGACCACGACTTTGCAGAAAATTGAAAAAACCAGCCTGAGTAAAGACCTGTTCAAAGTTCCCGAAGGGTATGTGCAGAAGCCGTTAAATATCCCGATTCATAGGTAGCCGGGCTTATGGTACGCGGATGTGCACGGTTTTTTTGTGAGGGATAATGGTTTTTTAGGAGAAAATTATGAAAAAATGGGTGATGTTCAGTTTTTTGCTCCTCCTGCTAACAGCATGTGCCGGGCCCGGCTCAAACGATTCCCAAATAACGGAAATCGGTCGGTCGGAGCGGTTTGTCGCCTATGACAACGGAGCCGTCAAAGACCTGACCACCGGCCTCATGTGGGCGGCCGCGGACAATGGTGGTCCCATCGGCTGGTCAAAAGCCAAAACCTACTGTCATAATTATCGGGGCGGCGGCTATCAAGACTGGCGAATGCCCACAAACGAGGAATTAAAGGCCATTTATGACCCCCGGATCACCAATCCATACCCCGTTTCAGAGGAGTGCAAGGGGGTTTGTCATATCGTGCGGTTCATCCATCTGTCCTGCTGCCCTGTCTGGTCCTGGGATGGTATTAACGAAGTGGAAACTTTTTTTCATTTTGACTATGGTCCCAAAGACTGGCGGGATCAATCCCTTGCCACCAATCATCCTCGGGCCCTGCCGGTCCGGAACGACCAGTAGTTTCACCCGTCTTCGATTCGAAAGAGGGTAAGCATGGGGCCGAGCCTCTATTCTCCCATCGCGGAAAACAGCATCAACGTCTTTCTTCTCCTGGGTCTGGGGAGTTCCGTCGGGTTTTTTTCGGGGCTGTGCGGCGTCGGTGGCGGTTTCCTCATGACCCCCCTGTTGACCATGATCGGCATCCCCCCCACCATCGCCGCCGCTTCCGACTCCAACCAGGTGGTGGCCTCGGCCGCATCCGGAACCTATGCCCATTCCCGCTTAGGCGGTGTGGATTTCAAGATGGGACTTTTCCTTTTTGCGGGCGGAATGGTCGGCAGCACCCTGGGCGTCAGGATCGTGGAATCGTTGAAAGCTGAAGGGCACATCGATTTCATCATCAGGGTTCTCTATGTGGTCCTGCTCGGGGGCGTGGGGGCCTACATGATGGCGGAAGGGGTGTCGTGCCTCCGAAAAAGTGCAGTTCCGGACTCCGATCGTGAACCCCTGAAGCCATCCGCCTGGGACCGTTTCCTTAGTGCTCTTCCCTGGCCCGTCCGTTTCGGAAAATCCGGCATCACCCTTTCCCCCATACTTCCCCTCGTGGCCGGATGTCTTGTGGGCGTGGTGGCGGCCATCCTCGGGGTCGGCGGCGGGTTTATCATGCTTCCGACCATGTGTTACGTGCTGCGCATGCCCATACGGGTGGTGGTGGGCACCAATCTTTTCCAGGAACTGCTGGTCTGTACCAATGTGACCATTTTGCAGGCTGCTGAAAACCACACCGTAGACCTGGTTCTTGCCCTGATGCTGCTTACGGGATCCACTGTGGGTGCCCAGTTCGGCGCCAGGGTGAGCCACAGAATAAATGCGGACACCCTCAAAATTATTTTCGCATCGGTGGTCCTGATCATCATGGTGAAAATTTTTCTGGAGTTGGTCATCGCTCCGGATCTGATGCTGTCTTTAAAGGGGGACCAATAGGATGGGATGCGTTGGTTCTAAAAGGTCAAAAGCCTGCTTGATGTGCGCAGGATTTCTGTTTGTGGCGCTTTGGGGTGAGGTTCAAGCAGCGCCTGCTGAACTTACCGTTAGTCCCAATGTGGTTCGGATCGGTGCCTGGTATGATGGTGCGAAAATCCATGTGCGGGCGAATATCCCCCAGGGCTGTCAGGCCGTCCTTGAGCTAAGAGGAGAACCGACCCAAACCAGGCTCATGCGAAAAGAACGGTATTGGGGCATGTGGAAAAACGGGGCGGAGATCCTTGAGCGTGGTGCCCCCTCCCTCTATCTGGCCATGAGCACGGGTTCGAAATTGTTGAGCCGTTCGAACAAAAACCGCTCTTGGGGTTATGAGGCTATTTCAGGGCGGATTTCCTTTACGGGTGGCGTCGGGAACATGACACACCGCCAATTGTTCGACGAATTCCTGCGTCTCAAAGAGAACCGGGGCCGCTATGGGATTTTTCCGGGACATGCCAGCATACAGGTTTTACCCGAAAGCGGGCAACAAGTGAAAGGGGTTTTCAACCTTCCTTCCCGTTTGCCTCGGGGAGACTACCATGTGGTCCTATCAGTGTTAAAAGATGGGCGGGTGGTATCCAAAGAATTGCAGCCGCTGAAGGTAGCATTGGTGGGTTTCCCACGCGCAATTTTCGAGCTGGCCCACAGGCACGCATTGGCCTATGGTATTCTGGCCGCGGGGCTTGCCATATTCAGCGGGTTTCTGGTGGGGTTGATCTTTCAATTCATTGGAAAAAAGGGATAGTGACTTTTTTAAAAAGCGCTTTAATAGGGGATGGAGCACAAATGTGCTTTTAATCTCACGCATTGGGTCTGAGTAATTGTCCCAGGCCCGATGCCCGATAAGTTCTTCGTTTTACGGCTTCCCCCAGGATTTCGTTGTGTTTTCCCACCAACGTAAACCATGCGCGTGATCGCGTAATGGCGGTGTAAAGCAGTTCCCGGGTCAGCACCGGGGTCATGCGGTCAGGCAGGACCAGGGCCGTGTGATTGAATTCCGAACCCTGGCTTTTGTGAACGGTCATGGCATAAACGGTTTCAACATGGTTTAACCTGGATGGCAGTACTTTCTTGAGTGAACCGTCCGCCATGGGGAACACCACCCTGAGGGTGCTTTTATTACGCTCCTCATCATCCATTATAGGCAGGACGATGCCCGTATCCCCATTCATTAATCCCAAGTTGTAATCGTTGCGGGTGACCATGACCGGCCGGCCGGGGTACCATCCTTCTCTGGCACTGATAAGGCCTGATTCAAAAAGGATTTCAGCCGTTTTTTCATTCAGGCCTTTCACCCCCCAGGCGCCTTTTCGGTGTGGGGAGAGCAGTTGAAAAGCGCCAAAATCCTTTATCACAGCTCGAAGCCACATATCTTCAAGTCGGTTTCCGGGGCCGGATCTGACGCGATCCAGGTATGGTCGGTAGCCTGTTTTGGATTGCGGAATGCGGATTGCGGAATGCGGATTTGGAACGACAGAATGGCAAGTGCCGTCCAGAATTAAGTTGGCAAAGGATTCATCGTCGGGGCTGTTGACAGTCAGGCAGCAGATGTCCTCAAAACCCATTTGCCAGATGTTTTCCACCCCTTTTGGGTTCCCCTCATTGACGGCTCGGGAAAGGGCTCCGATCCCGCTGTTTTCTCCAAAGCGGTGATTCTTTCTTAACAGGGTAATATGCTGATCCAGTTGGGCGCCGTCTCCTTGAAACTCCGACAGGTTGTAACCCGTGTGCTTTCGGATCCAGATGGCGGTCTCCGGTTGGTAATGGGTTTGATCCCCGTATTGACAGATGTCCCCCAATACTGATCCTGCTTCCACCGAGGCCAGTTGATCCTTATCCCCCAGCAGAATTATCCGGGCTTTCTCGGGTAAGGCGCTCAGCAGTGCCGCCATGATTTCGAGATCGACCATGGATGCTTCATCCACCACCAGAAGATCCACGTGCAGGGGATTGTGTGAATTATGTGCAAAATGGCGGGTGTTGGGCCGGCTCCCCAGCAGACGATGGAGGGTGCTGACGTCCCGGGGAAGGGTTTCGCGTATGTCTTGTGGCAAAGTTTCCATTGTGTGAACCAGAGATTCCGTCAGGCGGGCCGCAGCTTTTCCCGTGGGAGCCGCCATGCGGATGCGTAATTTTTGTCCCGTTTCCAATGATATTTGCTGTAGAAGGGCCAGCAGGTGAACCACGGTTGTGGTTTTTCCGGTTCCGGGTCCCCCTGAAATAACGCTGAATGAACTTTTCGCAGCCATGGCCGTGGCCACACTCTGCCAGTGTACCCGGGTCTTGGCTTTTTCTCTCTCGTTTCTGAGCGGTTCAAAAAGTGCATCAAGGCGGCTCTCTAAATCATCGGGTACGGGAAACGTGTGGGACAATCGACTTCGAATGTGGCGGGCCACATTTTGCGTGTATTCCCAGTAACGCCGTAGATATAAAAGTCCGGAACAGAGTACCAGCGGGGTGTTTCCTGGACCGGACGTAACCAGAGGGGATGTTTCCAGGTGATGCACCAGGTGTGAAAGGGAAATGGTTTTCAGGATATTTGGGTGCTGGGCAGGTATTTGTTCAACTGCTAATTCCTCGGGTGGCAAGGATAGGGCTTTTTCAGGCGCCCTGAGCAAAGCGTCAAGGTCCAGGCAGATATGGCCTCTTCCCAGTTGATGGCTCACAAGGGCCGCCATGAGCAATACCGGTTCAGGGGTATCCGGGTTTTCGATTTTTAAGAATTCCGCAAAACCGCCATCCAGGGGCCTCAACCAGCCCATGGAAACCCAAGCCTCCAGCAGGCCTGATAAATCAGGGTTTATCAATGGTTTTCCTCTCTTCCCGCAAAATTTCTATCCAACTGTTCAATGAGCGCCTGCGGTGGTTTATCCCCATAGACGCCGTTCTGGTCTCGGTCAACCCCTCGTAAGAAGAGGTATACCGCCCCCCCCATATCCCTCTGGTATTGGTAATGGGGGAGCCGTGCTTTGAGCAGGCGGTGCAGTGCAAGGGTATAGAGAATATATTGCAGGTCATAACGGTGGCTTAACATGGCACCGGCCAACGCTTTTGAACCATAGGCCCGGGTGTTTTCCCCCAGGTGGTTGGATTTATAGTCCATGACGTAATATTGCCCTTCAAACTCAAAAACCACATCAATAAACCCTTTCAGCATGCCGTTTATGTGGATTTTCTGAAGGGGGGGCCTTTCTTCGCCGGGCAGGACCCAACGGTTCAGTGCATGATCCAATGATCCCGTGTTGACCCGGTGGGCGGCAAACAGAAATTCCAATTCCGGCCGGCATTGAGCCGGGAGAAGGTCAGCCAGGCGCATCCGGACCGTTTGATGGGGTAACGTGAAAGGTGTTTTAAGGAAAGTCTGAAACCATTGGGTCAGAGCATCGATCCAGGTTCCCCAGGCTGAATGGCTGCAGCGCATTTCGATCTGGTCGTGAATCCATTGGTTGTTATGGGCTACTTTCCCGAAACCTTCATCTGCAGCCCATTCCAGCAAACCATGGAGAAATGTTCCAGGCTCCGGTCCCCTTGGAAAGTTATGAATAGAGGGTTTGCCGGGCCTGGTTTCCGGGGGCAAGAAAACGGTTTCTTCCCCGGGCTCCTGCAACTGGTCTTCAATGGCCGAACCCGGGGAATCGAACGGTATTTGTCGCTCTTCTATTTTTTGTTCCGGGGAAGCATCATCAGTAGCATCCTTTAATATCCCTGAATAGCTGGTAATCCGCCAGTCTCGAAACACCGGGGTGTTAAAGGGTCGGGCGGGCATGAGGGGATCGGCCTCTCCTTCTGGTTTATAAACATCATCCACCCGGTGTTCAGGCAGCGGTTCAATGGTCATATGGGGGCAATCACCTTTTAAAAATTTCAGCTTTTTGGAAAGATCCCGGGTGGGAATCATTTCTCCGGCGGACAGCAGGTAGCCGAAAGCCGATTGATGCAGGGTGCTTTTTTCTTCATTACGTGTGGTTCTGCCCATGACGCCGATGCCCATCCAACAGGCATATTGGGCGCGGGTCACCGCAACATAAAGCAGGCGAAGGTCTTCCGCCAGCCTTTCCTTGTTTGCTGCTTCAATATCTGCTGCCTCGGGAGAATTCACCAGCGTGATCCGGCCCTGTTCATCACGAATGGTGGTCATGGCGATATTGTTTCGGGTCGCCTGGCGAAATGAGCAGATAAAGGGCAAAAAAACCAGGGGATATTGTAACCCCTTGGACTTGTGGATGGTGATGACCCTGATCAGTTCTTCATCGCTTTCAAGGCGAAGGACCTGTTCCTCCAATCCGATGGAATGATCTTGAATCTGTTCCTCCAGCCAGCGGATCAACCCCTGCGCCCCGTCCTCCTCAAGGGATTTTGCCTGCAGGAGTTCGGCCAGGTGAAGAAAATTGGTTGCAGCACGTTCACCGCTCGGAGTGGTCAGAAGCCCCCATAACATGCCAAAGTCCTGCAGCAGTTTCCGCAACATGGGCAGAACCCCCCGGTGCTGCCAGACAAAATGATAATGGCTGAAACGCTCAACCTCCGCCTCCCAGGCCGTTTCATCGTGGTTTAAATGGTCCAGATGCGTCAAAGGCTGCCTTAAAATCGGCGTAGCCAGGGCGGCTTTGAGGGTGCGTTCCTGTCCCGGGGATGCGCAGGCCCGCAGCAGATAGAGCATTTGTCGGGCTTCATGGGAATCAAAAACAGACGTTTTATCCGAAAGGTAAACACTCTGCACGCGCCTTTTATCCAACGCTTTTCGAATGATGTCCGCTTCGTTGCCACTGCGTACCAGGACCGCCATATGCGCCGGACGAAGTGGTTTCAATGGTTCGTCGGGGGCATTTCGGAATCCAGCCCGGGATGGTTCCTGTTCCGCCAGATTCAAGAGCCGTACGATTTCATGGGCAAAAGCATCGGCCATTTGGGCCAGATAACCATTTCGGCCCGTTTTAATAACCGGTTCGGTTTGCTGCAGGTGCCGCATGTGCAGCCCGGATGACGCTTGTCCGTCTACCATGAACTGCCCTTCGGGGCCTTTTGCCAAAACCGGTTCAAAGGGGATTTTATCCTTAAAGCGAAAAGGTCCCTCCGGGTATGGATTTGCCAACCCGAACATTTGATTGACGGATGCAACCAATTCTTCGGTGGCCCGATAATTGGCCCCCAGGGTATAGGGTTTATCCCCGGTATCCCTACGGGCCCGCAGATAAGTATGGATATCCGCACCGCGGAAGGCGTAAATGGCTTGTTTGGGGTCACCGATCATCAAGAGGGCGGTCTGGGGCCGGCCACTGTAGATTCGGTTGAAAGCGGCATATTGAACGGGGTCCGTGTCCTGAAATTCGTCAATCATGGCCACCGGGAACTGATCCGCCATGAGTTGCGCCAGGTTTTCGTTTCCGGGGCGCTGCAATGCGTTGTTTAAACGGGTGAGCAGGTCGTCAAAGTCCACAAGTCCCTGCTGGTCTTTTTGTCGCTCATAACGGTGTTCAATCTCCCTTGCCGCGTGAATAAACAGGGCTTTTTCAATGTCCAATCGGTTTAAAATGTCATTGAGCCGATCAAACGCATCAAAGGCGGGATGTGCAGGCGGTATCCTGTTCTTGTGGGTCCCTTCCTGAAGACCTATCAATGAAAACTTAAAAAGTGTTTGTTCATCCGGCAGTGGCCCGTTTTCGTTAACCCAACATTCCAGTTGATCGATCCATTTTTTTAAAGATGGGGCGCTGTATTTTTTACCACTCAGGGTTTTGTCTGCCTTGGCCTGCGCTACCCGTTCAATTGCGGTGTTGAAATCAACGGACCATTCCCGCCGTATGTCCAGAATGGCTTGATGGCGTTGTTCCAGCATCTCGAAAGGATCCCCTTCCAAACACAGATCCGGGTGTAAAATTGGTCTCACCTTATTTAGCAGGGCCTGTGGGGTGGTGCATTTGATCAAGGCCAAAAGTTCCGCCAGCTGTTCAGGGGGAAGATTATAAAAATGGGACCGCCAGTAATCGCAGGCAGCCTCTTCCAGCAGTTCCTGATCATCGGGCGCCAGCTCCAAATCAAAGGGACTGCCGCAAAAAAAGGCGTACTGCCGCAGCATGCGGTTACTCCAGCTGTGAATGGTATGGATGGCCGCTTCATCCATCCAAAGGGCGGCTTGATCGAGAACCCGGGCTTTCTCAAACCATGATTCTTGGGGAAACCCATGACCCAGGCCTTCAAGAAATTCATCCCCGCGCAGTTCCCCACGAAAAAATGCAGCAGCTTCAACCAGTTTATTGCGAATCCGATCTCGCAATTCCTCCGTGGCGGCATTGGTGAAGGTTACCACCAGGATTTCCGGGGGCATGAGGGGTTTCAAAAACCCATTGTTCCCGCCGTGCCCCAGCACCAGCCTCAGATAAAGGGCCCCGATGGTATAGGTTTTCCCTGTTCCCGCACTGGCTTCAATGAGACGAAGGGAGCGGATTGGAAAGGTCAAAGGATCAAGATCATTGCCCATGAATCGTATCCGTTTGAATGGTACTCATGAGTGGTTCGTATATCCATTCGGCCAGCGTTTTAAAACGGTTATTTTCCGCCCGCCAAAGGGCATCAAAATCAGGGTAGCACCGCTTTAGATAAACACCATCGGCGTATCCCAGTTCTCCTTGAAAATTGTACCCATCCCCTTCATAAGCTTTTCGAGCCGCTTCCTGTGCCTTCATAAGAGCCTCTTCCCCGTCATTGGAAAACAAAGTTTTCACATAAGCCAAGGCCGTTTTCGCCGTTACGGGAAGAGGTTCTTGAATCCCCTGCCACCAGAACCGGATAATTTCATCCAGCCACTTACCGGCCTTTTCCGGATGAAGGGGCGGCAATTCCGCCAGACCATCAGGGGCTACCAAAATGCTGGTGAGTGTCATCCCCTGAGTGCATCCCGCCAGATGCCTGACCCACAGATCCACCAGGCTGTCAAGGCGTGAAATCCGCTTCTTGCTGTCCAGGATATTCTTGGGATAAAACGTCCAGCGTGTATATTGGCCGGGTTTTTTAGTTCTTAAACCGTCCAGCCAGTCCTCCAATACTTGGCAGTTACACCCATCAATCTGGATCGGAAAGCGAATTTCCACAGGGGGGCATGGATGGGGATAATCCTGGGCCAGCCGATGGTGATGTTCCATCATTTGCAGAACCGGTTCCGCGAGCGCTTTGGCGGATAGCGGGCCGAAACCGCCGGGCGGCAATTCCCCCGTGTGTTGCAGCCGTTGGGATGCCCGGTGAACCGCCTGGCAGACGGCTTCTGTCCCTTCCGAATCCGGGACTGCCAGACCGGCGTTCAACAGCATTTTTCCCTGGTTGAAAGGCGAGAGCCCGTCCAGGGCAAAAGGCTCCCGGTTTTGGGTAATGGTCCCGGTGTCGTCAAAATAAACGTTCAGCCTCTCATTGAAGAAGCTCTTCATGGGATTCTTGAGGCATCGGATCAACTGGCTCAGCCTTGGCCCGGTATGGATTTGTGCCGGACCGAGTTGGCCCTGATCCGATTTTGTTGCCTGGGGGTCCAACATTTTTCGCCATTCACCCCCATGGGTGAACAGATCCCGGGACCCATGGGGTTTAAAGTAAGCCTTGCTGAAGGGTTGCAGGGGATGCAGGCAAGTCAAATGATCCAACAGGTCGGGAGTGCTATCCATCTTTTTTTTGTTCCGTGGCGTGGTCTCAATTTGCCAGCCCTCCGCCAGATAATCCCGCAGCTGGCTCACCAAAACCGATGGCATCAGCACACTGTTGTCATTTACATTTCGGGCGATGTAGCTGATGTGGAGTTTTTCCCGCGCCGAGAGCATTGCTTCAAGGAACAGGTACCGGTCGTCTTCCCGACGGGAACGATCTCCCGGGCGGAAAAGACCCTGCGCGGCCATCAGATCAAAATCCATGGGGGGTGTGCTGCGGGGGTATTCCCCATCGTTCATACCCAACAGACAGACCACTTTAAAAGGAATGGCCCGCATGGGCATCAGGGTGCAGAAATTGACCATGCCCACCAGGAAACGCTGGGACATGTTCTGATCTTTGAGGGCGCCCAGCACAGCGTCCCGGACCACCGCAACGCTCAGGGGTTCTTCCAGACCCGCATCCATGCAGTCTTTTCGCCATGTGGCGGTGATATCGACCAGAAGTCCCCGGATGAGCTGATCGTTGCTGTCGGTGGGCAGGAAAAAATCATTTAACAACGTCAGAATGCGGTCGTACCAGACTTCGGGAAGCCCGGGGTTTTTGAGTGCCCGCCAGTGTTTTTCCAAATGGCTGATGATGAGATGCAAAGGGCCGATCAGTTCAGCTTCCAACCCGCCGATTTCCCCGTAGGGCTCAATGTCCCGCCAGGATTCACCTGTGCCGACGGCATATCCCAGCCACATACGGCGGAAACCGAATTGCCAGGTGTTTTCATCCATGCCCCGGGGCAGGTCAAAGGCTGTTCGCTGGGCTGCATCGAGACCCCAGCGAATACCGGCGCCATCAATCCACAGCTGCAGCTTTTGCAGATCATTTTCCCCCAGGCCAAAACGATGGCGAAAGGCGGGGACTTGCAGGAGGTCCAGGAGATCGCTTTGGGCCAACCGTGAGGTGGGCAGATGAAGCAGCTTCTCCAAAGCGCGCAACATGGGAAGACCGGCCCGATCGGGTCTGTCGGCGATGGCAAAGGGAACAAAACGGGGGTCCTGCCGCGACAGGTTGCCGAAAACCGACTCAATATGGGGCGTATAAACATCAATGTCCGGGGTCATGACGATGATGTCTTTTGGGGTAAGCTCCGGACTCCGTTTGAACAGGTCGAGCAGTTGGTCCTGCAGGATTTCCACTTCCCGTTGGCGGCTGTAGGCCAATTGAAAAGTGATGGACCGATCCTCTGGGGATATGGTCGGTTTTTTTTCATGGGTCCCGGGCAGTGGCGTCAAATCAAGAATCGCTTGCTGCACCCGGCTCAACAGGGGGGCATATTTCTCTTTGGGAGTAAAATTGTCAAACAGGTCAATTTCTTCAAATCGCTTTCGATATGCCTCGGGGCGGTCGTATCCATACAGGAGACCGATATAGTCCCGGCCTTGTTTCCCCCAGGAAGCCAAAAGCGGATTAACCGTGTGGTGCAGAGATTCAGGACGTGTTTTAGTGGGGTCCCCGGTATGGGTAAAATGGCGGATCTGTTCAAACTTCAGCAGTTCACGGTCTTCCATGATATCGGCCCAGTAGAAACGGCAGGGGTTGTGTACAAAAAACAGCACCTGGCAGTGTCCACTGAGTGCATGTAATGCTTCAAGGGTCTGTCCTGGCAGGGTGTTGACACCGAAAACAATGATGCGGCGGGGCAGGGTATGGGGTCTTTCTGAAAGGGTCCGGGCTGCTTTTAGAAAGCGTCGATGCAAGCTGGAACGGTCGGTATGTCGCACCGGGTCAGGCATATCAGATTGCATCAGGCGCCATAGTTCAGGCTGCCAGCGTTGTTCAAAGGGGAGGGGTTCCGGCTTTCCATGGGCATTTCTGAGTTGGTCGCGGCCGTGGGTCCAATCCTCCAACCAATCTGCCCTGTAAACCTGATACTGGTCGTACAGATCCGCCAATCGGCAAGCCAGCTGGTATCGTTTGATTGAATCAGGATCATCGGACAAGAACCGTGAAATGGCCGAAAAACGCTTCTTATGGGACAATCTTTTAAGTAATCGCAATAATCGCCATTTGAGTGGCGCTTTGTCGTAAGGGGAATTTGAGGGTATTTCCTCCGGTCCCAATACCGCCCCATAGGCCTGCCACAAAAAACGTGCCGGTAATTGAAAAGAAACTGCCGCACTGATGCCGCAGCCATCGTCTTTTGCCAGGGCCAGTTTGAGCCATTGCGCCATACCGTTGCTCTGTACGATGAACACTTCATTTTCCAAGGGAGCGAGTGGATGTCTCCGGACCCACTGGATGGCGAGCCTTCGTAAATCCTCCATGCGGTTTGAATGAATGACGGAAAAACCGGGCGGTAGTTCTGTTTTTTGTGTATCTGTCGGGCAGGGCAAAGGTCCTCTCCCAGCGGATCTTGTTGAAACGAAAATCACTATGGTATCAGATATTTGGGTGGAAGCTTGCTCCCTGCGTTAATTTCGAGGGTCTTGAGTACCATGAGCGTTGCCGTTCCGTGGGCCAGCATCTTTTCTTCATCATCAAAGACGGTGGCCTCGCTCAAACAGATTGTCTTACCGGTTTTGATGCTTTTTCCTCTGGCGATGAAGCGCCCCGATGTGGCTGGCCTCAGATAATTGAGCTTCATCTCCACGGTGGTCATGGATGACCCCTCAATGGTTGAATAGGCGGCCCAGAAGGCGGCGGCGTCTATGAGCGAAGCATAAACGCCCCCATGAACGATTCCATAGGGTTGCAGGTGTTTTTTTTGAACATCCACTTCCAAGATAGAACGACCCATCTCCAGGGTATCGATTTTCATGGAGATAAGGTTGAAATAAGGGCAATTGTTCACATGCGCTCTAAGGGCTGCCACATGGTCCGGATTCAGCTGCTTCATGGATCTTGCCTCCAAGAGTATATTTATGTGGGGATCTTATCACAAAAAAGCCAAAGTATTTGAAAAAATGAGTATCAGATTGGGAAGGCACAATCAACCTGAAAATCTGTAACCACACTTTGACGCGGGAACCCCAATACCCTATAATGCACCCGCTATCAAGACACCCATCTATTTTTAATCCTTCAGTGATTTGAAACAGTGGAGGCAAGGCTCATGAAGATTCATCAGATCGGTCAGAAAAAAGGCTACCATGTGGTTGCGGTGGAAGGACGTATGGACGCCGTGTCAGCGCCGGAATTCGAAAAATCCTTAAATGCGCTCATTTTGGAAGGTGCACTGAAGATCATCGTTGATTTTGAAGGCCTCGATTATATCAGCAGTGCGGGACTTCGAAGCGTCTTGATTACCGCCAAAAAGATACAGAGCAAGAATGGCAGCATTCTGGTTGTGTCTCTTCACGGTACGGTCAAGGAAATTTTTGAAATTTCAGGGTTCAGCACCATTATTCCCATCCATGCATCTGTGGATGCAGCACTTGAAACCGCTTGAGAGAAATCAGATTTCCGTTTTTAAGGGTTAACCACACCAAAAAATTGGCGTTTTAAGGGACGATTTCAAACCATGGCGAAAATCGGGCTGCCCGCCAAAATGGAAAACCTTGAAGAATGTCTCGACTTTGTAGTCAAAGAGGCCAAAAGAGCCGGATTCCCATCCCGCCGGATTTCCGAAATTCGACTGGCCGCAGAAGAAGTTCTGGTCAATATTTTCTGTTACGCCTACCCTGAGACGGGGGGAGATGTTTCCATCAACTGTTCCGGGGGGGAAGATGCTTTCGTTCTGGAGATTCTGGATAGGGGAACACCTTTTAACATGATGGCGGCTCCCGGACCGGACCTCTCGTCATGCCTGTCGGGTCGTTGTGTGGGGGGCCTTGGAATTCATTTTGTAAAGAAAATGACAACGGAAGCGCGGTATGTTCGGGAAAAAGAACAAAATTGTTTAACACTGGTTTTTGGAAAGTGTCGTCAAAAATAGGTCCTGTTAGGAAAGGAATGAACAATGGCGGTAGTAGAATTTAAGTTGGATAAAAATGTGGCCGTGGTCACCTTGAATGATGGTGAAAATCGCTTTAACCCGAAGTTCCTGGAAGGCTTTCTGGGGGTTCTGGATCAGATTGAAACGGATACGGATGCCAATGTTCTGGTGGTGACCTCATCCCATGAAAAGATTTTTTCAAACGGGATTGATCTGGATTGGTTGGTCCCTCAAGTTCAAAAGGGAGATATTGAAACGGCCAAGGGTTTTTTTTACACCATGAACCGGCTTTTCAGGCGGCTCCTTCTTTACCCTATGCCCACGGTTGGTGCCATTTCCGGCCATGCCTTTGCGGGGGGAGCCATAATGAGTTGTGCGTTTGATTTTCGCTTCATGCGTTCGGACCGGGGGTTTTTCTGTTTTCCGGAAGTGGATTTGGGGATCCCGTTTCTGCCCGGCATGATCGCGTTGATCGGAAAAGCGATTCCCCAGTACAAATTTGAGGAGCTTCAGTATACGGGGAAACGGGCTACGGCCCAAGAGTGTGAAGCCCATCACATCGTCACCAAAGCCTGCCATATGGACGATTTGATGAATGAGACCTTAGCGTTTGCCAAGGGGCTCAACAAGCGGCGGGAAATTATTTCCGAAATGAAAAAAAGGATGTATAAACAGATCGTTCATGCCTTTGACGTGGAGGATCCCCCGATGATTGATTCGGGTCAGTTCAATGTGTGATCAATTTCTGCCTTTTTATAAAAAATCGGTGATATAGGGATTGGTATTTCTCTCATGGGCCAGGGTGGAGACAGGGGTTTCGCCATAATCATGCCCCGGCCAGACTTTGGTTTCAGGGGGAAGAGAGAGCAGGTTCTTTACCGATAGCAGGAGCGTACCCAGGTCCCCCCCACCGAGGTCGGTCCGGCCCACGGCCCCCACGAACAGGGTGTCGCCGGTGAACAGGTTGCCTGCCCCGTACAGGCACATGGAGCCGGGGGAGTGCCCCGGGGTGTGGATGATTTGAAGTGATTCCCTTCCGATGACAAGGGAATCACCCCCTTTTACCAGCATATCCGCTTTGGGGGATGGTTTTTTCCCGAGCGCCAGGGAAAATGCCTGGTTCTTGCCGCTTCTTACCTGGTCCGCATCATCTTCGTGGATCACCAGTTGCGCGTCCGTTTTAGACAGGATCGCACGGTTGCCGCAGGTGTGGTCCGCATGGGCATGGGTGTTGACCACATACTTCAGGGTCAGCCCCAGTTCAGTCACCCTGTTCAGGATTTTTCTCTCAGAGCCGGCCGGATCAATGACCAGGGCTTCTTTTTCTGTTTCGCAGCCTACGATATAGGCAAATACCGCCATGGGGCCGACCTTCATCTGTTCTATCAGCATAACGTGTGAATCACCTGTCCAAAATTGTTTACATTTTTTCCGAAAAACCGGACGCTGTAATCCCTTTCATTTTTGGGTGTCTTATCATAAATCCAGCCATTCGGGCTCGAATACCATCTGCCAGGGGATGACCGGCAAATTTCCTGCCATGTAGGGTCTGTCTGCCGTGCTGACACATACGGGTCTCGAACCCGGGTAGTCCTCAATAAATGATTTCAGCCCTTTGAGATCCCCCGTCCTGACCATCGGTATGGATTTTATCTCAATGGCCAGCAGGGTATCTTCCTTTTCCACGATGAGGTCCACCTCTGCCCCGTGAGAGGATCGCCAGTGAAAAACACGAAAGAATTGCTGCGAATAAGAAAGAAATGCAAGCGTA
>FLOH01000425.1_pt1 | contig 94535 bp, 78 predicted proteins | sample 756751 | NCBI WGS metagenome assembly FLOH01 (sample SAMEA4026879, study PRJEB14308) | marine metagenome | biome: coastal water; material: water | depth 74 m
TGATGAAATAATTAGAGCCATTAACAGGCTAAATAACCGTCCTAGAAAATGCCTTGGGTTCAAAACGCCTTATCAGGTATTTTTCGGTGAAGTATCAAATGTTGCACTTAACACTTGAACTCAGGAATGATAGTGGTACAATTACTCTTGTCAATGTAATAACACAGGGTAATATTGATTTTCAGTATCAATCTTTTGACGAGAAAATTGGGAAAGCAGCTGATAATAATATTGAAATTGATATTTACGATGGACGAGTGTTAAAAATTGGTACCACTAGCTTTGAGTATGATAATAAATATGATGGAATAATAGTCGCGATCGGTGATATTCGTTTTGAGTATGATACAATGTATGGTGTGCCATGGAAACTCATAAAAGTTGATACTTATGATATTGGGTACCGATTTTCTTCAGATATAAGAGTCGATTATATTGGAGAAGCTCGATTTGAATATCAACCATTTAAAAATAAAATTACACAAATTATTGGAGCGGTGGATTCATACGAGAATGTACAAATAGTAATAATTACAAATGCTCTTGACGCTATCAATAAAAAACAAGAGGGGAAAAGAGGAAACCAAAAAAGACCATCAAGAAAGTAAAGAAATGGGTTTCTGGTAAAGTATTTTTATAGCACAAGAATATTGTTTCTTTTTCCTCATCAAAAACATGTAAGGTTTCAGAGTGACCTGCCCCATAGAATGGACCGCCTTCAAAGTTACACTTTTCTTGGCTGTCCCGCCCCCCAGGTTTGGACCGTAATAAGAAAGCTCGCATCATGAATGGTACAAATTCCGGAGAGCAGGTCATATATTTCACGTACTTCTCTTCATTTTAAGTGTGATTTATTCCAAATCCACTCATGTTTTAATAGCCTCAATTAATTAGAATATATTTTTATCCATCTATACCAATAGCAATTTCAGTGCGATATACCCACATCGTTATCAGCAAATGCAAATCCAATATTTTTCTTATGAAATATCCGGTTATTGATATTCCCGTCTATGATAAAGGTTTTATTCTGCATCGCGAACCGAAGTAAATTTGCGAGCTATTAACATCAACAATTATAATTAGAAACATGATCTACCAAAATATTTTAGAAACTATCGGGAAAACACCTGTTGTAAAACTCAATCGTATCGGCGCTGAACTCTCATGCCAATTGTTTGGGAAGTGTGAATTTTTAAATGCCGGAGGGTCTGTGAAAGATCGGATCGGTGTTTATATGCTTGAGGAAGCGGAGAAAGCCGGTCGTATCAAACCTGGTGATACACTCATCGAACCTACATCAGGAAATACGGGTATTGGGTTAGCGCTATCTGCGGCTGTAAAAGGGTATCGGATGATCATCACCATGCCTGAAAAAATGAGCCGTGAAAAACAAGTGGTGCTGGAATCGTTGGGCGCAGAAATTGTTCGCACACCCACTGAAGCCGCTTGGGATGATCCAGCTAGCCATATTGGTGTTGCAAAAAAGCTTCACGCTGAAATTCCCAACTCCCATATTTTAGACCAATACGCCAATCCGAATAATCCAAATGCACACTATCAATTTACGGCTCAAGAAATTTTAGATGATTTCGGAACCGATCTGGATATGGTCGTCATGAGCGTGGGTACTGGCGGAACCATTACCGGCGTTGCAAAACGCCTGAAAGAGGAAAATCCCAATATCATCGTGGTGGGTGTGGACCCATTCGGATCCATATTGGGCGGTGGTGATGAAGTATATCCATACCTTGTTGAAGGGATTGGGTATGATTTTTTCCCGGATGTTCTCGATAATTCACTGGTGGATGAATACATCAAGGTGAACGATAAGGATTCATTTCTCATGGCGCGACGCCTTATCAAGGAAGAGGGGCTGTTGGTTGGTGGGTCTTCCGGCTCTACTGTGTGGAGCGCGTTGAAAGTCGCTTCACGTCTTGAGCCCGGACAAAAATGCCTGGCGATACTTCCCGATTCTATCAGAAACTATCTCACTAAATTCGCGGACAACGATTGGATGAAAGCACATGATTTTCTGGAATAATTTACACTTTTAGCCCTCGGGTAAATTATGCACAGAGAAATTATCGTTGATCAGGAGATTCAGGGTATACTCGATGAGATTCGAGAGCTTTACCAACAGAATTCACGAATCGCACTCTATAAGCTCATCAATAATACTCACCCGGCGGTCATGTCTGATGTTTTCAGGCATTTGACCGAAACCGAACGCAAAGATATCTTCCTGTACATCCAACGAATGAAGGGGATGAAGTATTTCCTCCCTGAGCTGGATGACAATATTATTGAGGAATTGTTCGAATCTCAAAGCCCTCGGGACAGTGCAAAATTACTCCACGATATGCCCGCAGAAGATATTGTAGATATTCTGGATTTGCTGCCGGAGTCCTTATCGCATGATATTCAAGCCTATTTGGACCATGAGGAACGCGAAGAAGTAAAGGAAATTTTTCAATACCCAGAAGAATCTGCAGGACGTATTATGTCCACTCAATTTGTCGCTTTTCCGGAGAATTTGACCATCAAGGAAGTAATCAGTCGTTTTCAGGAAATTGATGAAGACGCAGACGCCCCCTACTACATATACATCATAAACGACCAAAACAAGATGGTGGGTGTGCTATCGCTCCGACAAATACTGCTATATCCACAAAAGACTGTACTTTCCAGCGTTATGCGAAGAGATTATATCGCAGTTTCTCCCGAAACGGATCAGGAGGAGGTGGCGGGGATTGTTTCACAATACAACTATCTCGCGGTGCCTGTTATTGGCAGTGATGGCGAATTGGTGGGGGTTGTCACCGTTGAAGATGTACTGGATATCATTCGGGAAGAAGCCACAGAAGATATACTGAAAATGGCTGGTGCCGGTGATGATAGAGAAATCCTTCACCGCTCGGTTTTCGAAAATGTACGGGCGCGATTTCCATGGTTACTAGCCAGTTGGCTGGGTGGCATTGTGGTGTTGACCGTGATTGGAGCATTTGGCTCATTGCTGGAGAAGACCGTCATTCTTGCAGGATTTATCCCCATCATTTTAGGGATGGGTGGAAATGTTGGAACCCAGACCACAACCATTATCGTGAGGGGTATTGCTACAGACCGAATAAACTTGAACGAAGTGTCAAGGGTCATTTTAAAGGAAATTCGCGTGGGAATGTTGTTAGGTATCGTCTATGGTGTTTTTCTTGGACTGCTGGCATTTTATATGTATCCGGGATTTTCATCACCCATGCGATTGGGCATCGTCGTTGGACTTTCTATTTTTTGTGCTATGACCATCGCCAGTACTATTGGATCTATTTTGCCAATCGTTTTGCACAAACTAAACATTGATCCAGCCATCGCCACAGGACCATTTGTTACTACTTCCGTTGATATGATGGGGGTTTTAACCTATTTTTCAATAGCCAGTCTGTTGCTCCATATTTAGTCAAAGAGCATGGGCGTTATATGAACCAGTTGACTTAAGATTTTAATTATCGGCGTCTTTCCATCATGACTTTTTTTTTCATAGTCTTCGTTATATTTTTCGTTTACGTTGGATCCATACTACTGTTCATCATCGGCAACTTTAGAAATAGTGCACCAACTACAAAGCGACAAGATAATTCTGTTTCCGTAATTGTAGCTGTCCGAAACGGAGAACGTTCCCTTCAAAATTTATTGTTAGCATTATCTCGTCAAAACTACGGTGGAAAATTAGAATTTATAATCGTAGATGATGAATCCACGGACAACACTGAAAACATTATTCTGCATTTTTCTGCGCATGATGATAGATTCAAATATGTGTCATCCCAAAATTCTGTGACCCCCGGATTGAGCCATAAAAAACGAGCGTTGGATGCAGGAATTATCCGTTCTGATGGTGACATCCTACTATTTACAGATGTGGATTGCAGAATGGGTGAACATTGGGTGCAGACAATGGCATCCTATTTTACCGAATCTGTGGATTATGTCATTGGTTTTACTCAGGCGAATCCCAAGAAATCTATTGCTTCGATTTTTCAAGCCGTTGATTTGCATATGTTGATGGCGTGCACTCGTGGCACAACACAGTTGGGTTTCCCTCTGGCAAGTACCGGGCAAAATCAGGCGTATAAACGTCAAGTGTTTGAAAAGTCCGGTGGATATTCTCTGCTGAAGGACCATTTACAGGGAGACGATTCTCTTTTTCTTCAAATCGCCAGAAGTCGTTCAGGGGCAACAGTTGTATTCGCGAGCTCATCTGATAGTTTTGTTACGGGACGAACGGAAACATCCTGGCGCCAACTACTGAGGCAGCGTATCCGATGGGCAGGTGACACCGCTCTGATGTGGAAATACAATCGACTATTTTTCTTATACCTTGCTGTTGTGTTTTTGACAAACGTCATGATATTCCTGTCATTATTCGGATTTTATAGTTCGAGCATACTTGCTCTTTTACTAATTATCAAATTTGGTAGTGAATATGCATTTTTCCATTTTTCAAAATCCCAATTTAATAGCAATCTTCGCTGGTCATCCTTCGTTATTTGGTTTGTTATTAACATTCCTTATATCGTTGCGATGGGAACAATGAGCGCATTTGGATCCAAATTCACATGGCATGGAAGGAAACTACAAACATGATTTTTTGGTCAATGCTCATAGTAATCGCTTATGCCTCCTTGCTGCTGTGGTTTTTGTGGGGATTAAATGAGAAATCGCTCGCTGCGCCAATATCTGGAGATTACTTTCCAAAGGTGTCTGTGATTGTAGCAGCACGGAACGAAGAAAAGGGCATCAGCTCTCTTTTGGCGTCACTATGCCAACAGTCTTATCCACAAAGCAACTATGAACTAATCATTGTAAATGATCGATCAACTGATGGAACCGTTGATGTAGTGAATGCATTTCGGGAAAAATCCAAAATTATACATTTACTCCATATTACAGAAACGCATGAGGGTTGGGCTCCAAAAAAATGGGCGTTAAATTGTGCCATCAAAGAATCAAATGGTGAACTCCTTTTGTTTACAGATGGGGATTGTGTTCCATCAGAGACGTGGATAGCTGCAATGATAGAAGAATTTTCTGACAAATCAGTTGGTTTTGTTTCAGCACCCGCGCCATTGTCAAATAAGAAGGGGATCATCGATGATCTGTTCCTTCTTGACAGCCTTGCTCAAGATGGATTTTCTGCAGGTGGCATCGGCCATGGTATTGCCCTGTCTTGTACCGGACGAAATATGGGTATTCGTAGATCGGTATTTGACGAAGTGAATGGTTACGAGGGAATTAATGGATTTATATCCGGTGACGATGACCTGCTATTACAAAAAGTTGCGTCATTAACATCTTCAAAGGTCTCATTTCGATTAAAGTCAGACGCGGTGGTTTCCTCACCCCCACCAGATAAAATTAGTACATTTATTCACCAGCGTCTCCGGTTTACGTCCAAGGGACTTTCGTATTATCAACTGGACACGACACCAGGAATGAAAATGATTCTTCCTTTGTTGTATATTACAAATATTGTCGTCCTTTTTTCAATGCTTCATGTGATGGGTGGGGGAGGAATTTCCGCTCTATTACCGTGGGGATTAAAGTCCATTATTGACGGCGCATATTCCTATCGGATTTTTCGACTTCTGGAAATTCGTTGGCGAATTGAAGCTTTTTTTATCCTTTCAGTATTACACCCCATCTACGTTACTGTCTTTGGAGGTGTTGGTCCCTTTGTCAACATTCAATGGAAAACAAATGAGTAACCTAGCCCGACACGTGATTGTCTTTTCATTTGTTTGGTCGTTAATTCTTTCCACAGACCGATATTCGGTCAGCATGTGGGGAATTCCCGTGGCAACTGTTGAATTATCTGGGATAGACAGCACTTATCAAAACGTACCCGCAAGATACGTGACCTTTTCATCAGAAACGACTGCGCTAACATCTGCAATTTTCAAAGTCGAAAATCACTATACATTATGGGTAGAGCCTGAAAATTATAGAATCCTGTTTTTTAATAAAAAAACAATCCAACCTGGTGTTGAGAATTTAATCTCTACAGAAATTCTAAATGGGACCGTTTTTTATACAGGTACACAAATTCATATCCCATCTGAAACATTTACAATTTTTTCGTTATTAGATTATATCCGATTTCATCGTTTTGACCAACCCTTTAAATGCCTTCTTGAGCGGGAAGGACAAATATTTCCATCCTCCCTTAAACCCGAATCCATCAATGAAAATGTTGTACGTTATCAACTGGAGATTGATATAAATTTTCCACAGGAGAATTCACCCATCATTGAGCATACAGATATTTTTACATGGGCAGTGTACAAAGATGGGGTGTCACGGTACATCGAAGTTAATTATGATTCTCATCAAATTGAAAGTTGTGTGTTTACCAGCGGCATCATTCGATTAACAGCAAAATTAGATCAATGAAAAAACTCATCGAATTCATTATAGGAAACCCAAAAACAATACTTGCGTTGGTATTAACCTTCCTGATAGTTGTGGTGATGTTGTATTTGGGTGCAGATAAAAAGGCCATTGCAATTGTGACCATCGTGGTAGGATTTATTACGCAGGCGTTTGCTGGACTGTCCGCGCTGATTGCCATGGTTCCTATCATTGGTCCTCTCATCATCAAAGTATTTACAATCCCCTTTTTCTGGCTTCTGAACGGTATGGGGTATTTTACTTCTGCAGTGGCGATAAAAAAAGGTTACGGGAAGGATATAATGACTCACCGGTTGATTACAATAGCATTACTCACCGGTATTGTTCTGGGGTACATTTTGGGGCATCTAATTCCGGTACAATAACCGGATAGATAATAAAGAAACACCCGCCTATTTAACAGGCGGGTTTGGTTCGTTTTTTACGCACCGCATGACGATGAAGGTCTCAACGTGCTGCAATCCGGGTAGCGTACTCAGCGTGTGTAGTAGAAAATCTTCATAATCTTTAATATTTTCCACATAAACCTTCAACAGAAAATCCGCTTTGCCAGTGATATGGTAACAGCCAATGATTTCCGGGATATTTTTTACCGCTTCCATGAATTCGAGGATATTGTCTTTTTTGTGTCGCGATAAAACAACCTCGACAAAGGTTTGAACTCCATAGCCGATTTTTTCCGCATCCAGTTTTGCATAATATCCAGTGATGGTACCATTTCTTTCAAGCTTCTTCATCCGTTCCAGGGTTGGACCAGGGGAAAGACCAATTTTTTTTGCCAATTCGGTATTTGGAATTCGTCCATCTTCCCTGAGCACGTTGAGTATCATAATATCAGTTTTATCAAGTTTCATTGGCGCTATTTTATACAGTTGGTTAGTTGCCGATAGATTGTCAGCGTAGCACCAATAATTCTTTGGTGGATCGGTTTAGTGGTGTGCAATGATCGGTATTTATCCAGCAGTCATCCTCGATTCGGACACCTCCCCATTCCGGGATATAAATTCCTGGTTCAATTGTGACCACATAATTCTCGAGTAGCGGTTTCTGATTCAGATTATTCAAACGGGGATACGTATGGATTTCTAACCCAATGCCATGACCCGTCGAGTGAATGAATTTATCTCCATACCCAGAATTCTCAATCACGTCTCTGCATGCTTTATCCACATGAGCACCAGTAACACCAGCTTTTGCGGCGTTGATCCCGGCTAACTGGGATTCCAATACAATTTGGTATATCTCCCTGTGTCTTTCTGTGGCTTCACCAATCACGACAGTTCTCGTTAGGTCTGCATGATAACCTTCGTACATGGCAGCAAAGTCCATGACAACAAAATCACCTTTTTCAAATGCTTTGTCAGTAGGCCTGGCGTGTGGAAGCGCTCCTAACCACCCGGATGCGATAATGGGATCATAGCTATCTCCATCTGCTCCGTGCATTTTAAACAAGTAGGAAATTTTTGCAGCAATATGTTTTTCAATTGCTCCAGCCTTGAGTTCGGGGAGTATTTCATCAAAAACCACATCCGTGATTTCTACTGCGGATTTCAAAGATTCGATCTCAGCCATATCTTTAACTGCAGCCATATGTTCGACAATATCTGTTGTGGGGATAAATTCGATTTCAGGAAATTTGTCCTTTAGGTTCAGATACAATTTGTACGGCATGTAGTTTGCCTCAAATCCTATTTTCATTCCAGATTCGAATATTTGCGAATTCTGAAATGTGTTCAAATAACTGTCTTGTATCATATGAACTTGACAATTGTTTACCTGTTTTTTGGACTGTTCTGCATACCGGGTATCAGAGAAAAAATGAGCGGAATCAGGTGTAATCAATAATTGTCCGGCGGATCCGGTAAATCCACTTAAATATCTTACGTTTGTCAAATATGTGATGTAAATGCCATCTAACTTCTGTTCTGATACGAGTTGATTTAATTTTTCAACTCGGCGATGATAATTGGTCATTAGTGAATTTCCTGTTCTTTTATCAACTTGTATATTTCTTCTCGTTCTTTTTCAATTTTTTTCATATCGCCTCCTTTATTTTCAACGACATCTAATACGATTAAGGCTTGTGAAAAGTTTTTCTGCCGTCGGAATACTTTTGCCAGAGTCAGTGTGGCCATTCGATTATCAATGACTATTCCACCTCCCTGCCCGTCGGATACTGATACATTTTTCTTTGATTTGACAGAGTCTAGAGATGGTTCCGGCTCTCCTGCTGATATTTCCTCTTCCGGTTTTGACAATTCTTCTTTGTTTTTTTCAATCCAGTGCAAACTCTCCTCGTCATTGACAAGGATATCCACAATTTTTTCCACTGTCGAACCAATTGTTTTCACACTCCTCCCCAAGGCTGTTTGTACCTCTACGAGCAATCTCAAAGCATTCACGTGGATATTAGAATGTTCAACAACTTCTTTCAGATTCTTTTCAGCTTGAGGAAGATTATCTTCCACCAGATCGACTTTTGCTAATATAAATTTTCCTTCAGCGGATAACGGATGATGCCCCAAGCCGATCTCACATACCTTCCTGGCTCTACTCATATCTCCGTTTTCAAAATAAATATTTGCCAGCACTGGAAATACAGAAGTGTCAAAATGCTCGGCAAAATGGTGTTCTAATGCTTTTTTATCCCTCAAATCGATCATAAGGGAATATTACCATGTTTCTTTTTAGGATTATGATCCACTTTTGTGGCTAGGATTGCTAGTCCCGAAATAAGATTGCTACGCGTGGTTCGGGGTAAAATCACATCATCAAGGTATCCTCGTTCTGCAGCAATGTATGGATTTGCAAATTTTTCCCTGTAATAATCCACCAGTTCTTCCGTTTTTTCTTCAGGGTTATCCACACTCATCAGATCTTTTTTCCAGATGATTTCAACGGCACCCTTGGGCCCCATCACGGCAATTTCTGCAGTTGGCCATGCAAAATTTAAATCTGCCCGGATGTGTTTGGAGGACATCACATCATAAGCTCCACCGTAAGCCTTGCGAGTGATCAGTGTAATTTTTGGAACTGTTGCCTCGGCAAATGCATAAAGAAGCTTGGCGCCATGTCGGATGATTCCACCCCATTCCTGCTCTGTCCCCGGGAGGAACCCTGGGACATCTACAAATGTGATGATGGGAATATTAAAAGCGTCTAGAAATCGAACAAAACGCGCTGCTTTCACAGATGCGTTGATATCAAGAACACCAGCTAGATAAGCTGGTTGATTTGCAACCACACCAATAACCTGGCCATCCAGACGGGCAAACCCACAAATGATATTTTGAGCATAATCCGCATGAACTTCAAAAAAGGAGTCCCTATCCATGATCCGTTGAATCACCTGATGCATGTCGTAGGGCTTGTTCGAATTAATGGGTATCAATGTATCTAGCTCAACATCTGCCCGAGCAGGATCATCATCTGATTCAATTCGCGGAGGATCTTCCCTATTATTGTCAGGGAGATATGAAAACAATTTTCTGATCTTTTGAAGAACATCCACTTCGTTATCACAAGCAAAATGTGCCACACCGGATTTAGAGGCATGGGTATCCGCTCCGCCCAAATCTTCCATGGATACTTGTTCATGAGTAACGGTTTTTACCACGTGGGGACCTGTGACGAACATGTGACTGGTCTTTTTCGCCATGAATACAAAATCCGTGATGGCGGGAGAATATACTGCTCCACCGGCGCACGGACCCAGAATTGCAGAAATTTGAGGAATGACTCCAGATGCCAGCGTGTTTCTTAAAAATATATCTGCATACCCTGCGAGGCTCACAACGCCTTCCTGAATACGGGCGCCACCAGAATCATTTAATCCGATGATAGGGATACCTGTTTTCACCGCCATATCCATGATTTTACATATTTTCTCTGCAAAAGCTTCAGATAAGGATCCACCAAATACGGTAAAGTCCTGAGAAAATACAAATACTTTTCGGCCATCGATTAAGCCATAGCCCGTCACAACACCATCTGTCATAATCTTTGATTTTTCCATGTCAAAATCGTGAGAGCGGTGAGTAACAAACGAATCCAGCTCATGGAATGACCCTTTGTCCAAAAGAATGGCCAGCCGTTCTCTTGCTGTCAGTTTTCCTTTTTTGTGCTGGGATTCAATCCGGCTTTTGCCACCACCCAGTAGTGTCTCAGCTCGTTTACCATCGAGAGTTTCGAGCAGTTTTTCGCGAGTCAGATGTTTATTCGTTTTTTCTGTTTTCATTGATCCAATTTGTAATATAGTCAATGGTTTCCTGAATCGGTGTTCCAGGACCAAACAATTTTCCAACACCCATGTCGTTGAGTTTTTCCATATCTTTTTTGGGGATAATCCCTCCGCCAGTGAGTAGTCGGTCACCGATACCCGTTTCTTGCATCAAGTTCAATATTTTGGGGAATACCGCCATGTGTGCGTTGTTGAGGCTGGATATTGCTATGATATCAGCGTCTTCCTGAATGGCGGCATTTACGATCATTATGGGGGTCTGTCGCAACCCCAGATAGATGACTTCCATCCCGGCATCCCGGAATGCGCGTGCCAGAATTTTGATTCCGCGATCGTGTCCGTCTAGACCGGGTTTCGCCATTATGACTCGAATTTTTCTTTCCATTTATTTTTCCCTGCTATCTAAAACAAATGTGACTGGACCATCGTTGACGAGCGATACATTCATCATGGCGCCAAATTCACCGGTTTCAACTGGAATTCCTTTGTCGCGCATCGCTTTCACGAACCATTGGTACAGACGATTTCCTTCTTCGGGCGGTGCTGCCAATTGAAATCCTGGCCGTCTGCCATTTCGCCAATCACCACATAACGTGAACTGGCTCACCACTAAAATGGACCCTTTCACATCTTCAATTGATAAATTCATGTTCCGATTTTCGTCCGAGAAAATACGAAACCCGGCTATTTTATCAACCAAAAATTTTGCATCCGATTCCGTGTCATCTCGATATACACCCAAGAGCAGGAGAAACCCTTTGCTAATGGAACCGACGATCAGGTCATTCACTTCCACTGCTGCCGATGAAACACGTTGCAGAACAACTACCACTTCAGTCTTTCATCTAATCAGGATATCCACACATTCTGCTTTCCCACCATCGTTCGCAATTTTAGCAGGAATTTCGAAACTGGAGACACTCGTGTATTTCGGGATAATATCTGCTCAGTAGAGCCATCAGAGCGTTCAACGTGAAATACGAGTTTGCACCACCCTTGGTTATCGCTGCACATTGCTTGTAACTCATCCACGATTTTATTCTCGTTAAATTTAAATGGAATTCGGATATTGATATTATTGCTGAATTCTTTCCGTGCTCGGCTTAGTTTTATAATAGATTTTGCCGAAATACGTATGGTGTTTTCTTCTCCATTTTGTCGATAGGGTGTACCTTCAATAAACACAAGTTCGTTTGGTACGATGAGTTTGTTCATCCGTTCGTACACGTCGTTAAAAACGAATATTTCCATTTTGCCATTTATCCCAGACAGCTCAACGATCGCCCACTGTTGATTTTTCTTATTCAGTTTGGGTTTAACATCGCTGATGATCCCACCAATTCTGATGACATTTGGGAGGTGATTCGGGTCTGGATCTTCCATAGAGATCGTGCTAAATTCAACTAGCTCTTCTTTGTATTTTTCCAGCGGATGCCCCGATAAGTAGAAACCCAAAACCTCTTTTTCCTTTAACAGGCATTCTTCCTGCGTCCACGGCTCGGCATCTGCAAGTTCGGGTTCGTGGATAGTTTCCACTCCTGCGCTCCCAAAAATGTCCACCTGTTGTGTGTCTTGGTCCTGATTAAATTTTGTGCCAAAGGATAAGGCGGATTCAACGGATGCAAAATTTTGTGCCCGGGTTCCCACAAGACTATCGCAAGCACCGGCGCCGATGAGACTTTCTAGTGCTTTTCTGTTCATCACATGAGGCTCGATATTTTTACATAGGTCAGAAATTGACGCGTAATTCCCCATCCTTTCACGTGTTTCCGCGATACATTCAGTGACTTTGTGCCCCACATTTTTAACCGCCGACAACCCGAAAAGTATTTCTCCATTGGTCGATGATCGAAAATCAGAAAAGGACGTATTTACATCAGGGGGATGTACGGCGACTCCCATATTTTTTGCTTCTTCAATCAGAATCACCACGCGATCCAGATTTTCCATTTCGGTGGTAAGATTCGCTGCGATGAATTCAGCCGGATAAAAGGTTTTCAGCCAGGCAGTCTGGTACGCCACAATTGCATATGCAGTTGAGTGGCTTTTGTTAAAACCATATTGGGCAAATTTCTCAAGGTGATCATAAATGGATCTCGCTTCGTCTTCTTTCATCTTATTTTCGATAGCACCACTGATAAAATCCAACCGGAAAGCTGCCATCATATCGGCTTTTTTCTTACCCATAGCACGGCGCATCTCGTCTGCCTGTGCAAGCGTGAATCCTGCGATGGTGGAGCTGATCTGCATGACCTGTTCCTGATATACAATGATCCCGTACGTTTCTTTTAGAATGGGTTCAAGATCGGGGTGGATGTACTCTATTTTATTATGGCCGTGTTTTCTGGCAATAAATTCGGGAATGTTCCCCATGGGTCCTGGTCGGTACAGGGCGTTCATGGCAATGAGATCTTGAAGACAGGTAGGTTTGAGCTGTAACAGATATTCCCGCATCCCCTTGGATTCAAACTGGAAGACACCTACTGTACTTCCATCAGCAAATAGTTGATATACCTTTTCTTCTTCAAGATTGATGTTATCAATATCGACTTTGATGCCGTGATTATCATCTATCATTTTAACGGCTTTTGCGATAACAGTGAGATTGCGAAGCCCAAGAAAGTCCACTTTCAGCAAACCCATTTCTTCCAGAGAGTTCATCTCTACCTGAGTCACAATATCTTTTGAATTGGGTGATTTGTAGAGTGGAACATAATCCACCAGGGGTCCCGGAGCAATCACCACACCCGCGGCATGAGTGGAGGCATGACGGTGCATCCCTTCAAGTACGCTGGAATAGTCAATCAAATTTTTATGAGTTTCGCTTATATCGGCAATCCCTGCCAAGTCTTTACTGATGCGGAGAAGTTCAGGGAGTTTTTTTGACGGGTCGTTGGGGATCATCTTTGCGATTCGGTCAACATCGCCATAAGGCAGCCCAAGCACGCGTCCCACGTCCCGGATAACGGACTTTGTTTTCATTCTTCCAAAAGTGATGATCTGTGCCACAGATTCATGCCCGTAAAGATCGCGGATGTAATTGATCACCTGCTCACGGCCTTCAATGCAGAAATCGATATCAATATCCGGCATGGAGACTCGGCCCGGGTTCAGAAATCTCTCGAATAACAAGTTATATTTAATGGGGTCTACATTGGTAATGCCCGTTGTGTACGCCACCAGACTACCAGCAGCCGATCCACGTCCAGGACCCACCGGAATGTTATGCGATCGCGCATAAGCAACAAAATCCTGTGTGATGAGAAAATAATTGGCGAAATTCATTTTTTTTATGACGGACAACTCAAATGTTAATCGTGCCTGGATTTCAGATGTGATCTTCGAATACCGTTCTTTCAATCCAGCCACACACAATTTTTTTAAGTACTCGTCAGCATCCGTAACCGTTTCGCCTACAGGGATTTTAAAATGTGGCAGGTGAAGGGTGGTCATGTCAATGTTTACGCTACATGATTCGGCAATCCGGAGGGTGTTCTCCAGGGCTGTGGGAGTATCCTTAAAAAGCTTCCACATTTCATCAGCGGATTTCACATAGAACTGTCGTGGTTCGTACCGACGTCGATTGGTGTCACTCAGATCTTTTCCTGTGCCCAGACAGAACAGAACATCGTGAGGTTTCCAGTTTTCTTCGACTGCATAGTGGTTGTCGTTTGTGGCAACAAGGGGAATCCCCAGTTCTTTCGACAATTTGATCAATATGGGGTGCGACGCAATTTCTTCGGGGATACCGTGATTTTGTAGTTCGATATAGTAACGGTTGGGAAAGATCTCCTGGAATTCCAACGCGACTGCTTTTGCCCGGTCATAATTTCCCAAGGAGGCATGATAAGTGAGCTCTCCCGCCAGACAAGCACTGGTGGCAATGAGTCCTTCGTTGTACTGACGAAGCAGGTCCTTGTCGACGCGAGGGCGGTAGTAGAAACCCTCTAAGTATCCGATGGACACCAGCTTCATCAGGTTTTTGTAACCTGTTTCATTTTGCACTAGCAGGATCAGATGGTGATATCCCCACTTTTTTGCGCTATCTGTGGATTGCTTCCTGTCCTTATGACTGCCCATACTCACATAGATCTCGCACCCGAGGATGGGTTTGATATGCCGTTTGTTCGCAGCCTTGTAAAAAGGGATCATGGAAAACAGGTTACCGTGTTCAGTGAGAGCTATGGTATCCATGCCCAGATCGTCCAAGCGGTTGCACATCATTTCGATGGTTTGTGCGGCATCCAGCAGGGAGAAATCCGAATGGTTGTGGAGATGTACGAATTCAGCCATTAATTATCAGTCATATTTTTCATTTTAGGTATTTGCTTTTTCTGTCCGGCATTTGGGGGAGATAATTTACTCTGGGGCACCTGATAATCATCGATAGAAATGGAGATAATTCGAAGGATGGTAAAATGAATTACTCCGCTACAACCGGCAGACTGTGACCTCGGATTTCTTTCAAATCCATCCACACAGAGGATGGACTCCCATCTGAATCTTTACGATGGTATCGCTCCAGTCGATGCTATCGGTACCTTTTCAAACAGGTTGATTTATCGATCGCATTGGCAGTGCAACAGGATGATATCAATACGATCGTATTATTATTTGATTGATTCGATTCTTATTTCCTGTCGCTCCAAATCCCCTGACTGCGTTAGGCAGGCCTTTTTACAAGTTTTATCTAATCGACAAAAAAAAACCGGAAGGGGGATTACAACGACCGCGAATGACCTGGTGTCCGAGTGAGTTCACAATAAAATTGTATCGAAAACATAAATTAGAAATAATGACCGGACTGCACTCTTTCCATGAGTGCAAAGAGATAGGTTGTAATGATGGTGATCAGAAGCCCGAATTGCCGGGGTTTGGTCATTGACGATATCCTAGTGCGACAACTGCATGACCACCACCGCAACAATAGCCTGCGATGGCAACCATATCATTGTTTACACTTAAAGATTTTGTGAATACATTTGCAGGTCCGAAATAATCAATAACGGTATTATCAACCACCCAGCTTACTCCATTATAGTGAACGAATTCGCCTGCAATAGTCATAATACTTATATCGTTAATTTGTTGTGTTCGAATTCTGCGTACGGCACCTTGTGAAGAAAATATATCTTCACGTTGAATTACTGTTGAACAGTCGGTTATAAAATTAGATTTCCATAAAGCCTGATGTGAGGCAAAATATGCAGTATCATTTTTTACACTGATCCCTTTAATAAATCCATATGGTTCGGTATAAATGCCGTCACCCTCATAAAGGGTTTCAACATTATTGTCATGAATCATTAAGGCAATACTTTCACCAGAATCTTCCCTTCCGGCGATAAAAACGTATTCACCGTCATCCGTGCCATCAATATCATTGAGCTCAATACTCGTTCCGCTTGGTATTTGGACAAAATTTATACCATCATAATGGACAATTGCACCTTGTTCTCCGATGAAATAAATATTTGAAGATGATGTGCCCCAAATTCCATGCCCTGCACTTGCGTTAATACCAAGGTTATGTAAATGATAAAGAATCCATTCATTTCCATTCCAGTGGATTGGATATCCATGAGAACTCACCCAAATATCGTCTTCTGAAAAATAATAAATACTGTAAAGATCAAGCGTATTACTATAAAACCCCATTAGCTCCCACTCATTTCCATCCCAATGGGCTGCGTTATATTCCCCATCATCAGTCTCAAAATTTCCAACAACCCATATGTTATCTTCATTAACAATTGTTACATCTCTGATAGTAGATCCATATTGCCCTAAAGTAAATATTTCCCAAGTAAAATTGTGTGAGGTGGTGTCAATACAGCAAATTGTATTGTCATTTTCACATTGATGGTAACCCGGTTCGCAATCTGCCGGTTGAGGCGTGGTTGAGGTTTTGCAGGAAAAGACTGCAAGTATCCCGATCAAGAGAAATAAATTTGAGATAAGGTATATTTTATTTGTCGTCATGCTTTTAGAATAAATCTGAATGTAAAACTATCGTTCCTACCACATGCCAGACAATAGAATTTATGATGATACTTTATCTAATAATGAAACTGGAGAAAAGGACAGAAACCGGACTGCACTATTTCCATGAGTGCAAATAAGAGGAATCATGTTTGCCCATCCACGCAGAGGATGGACTCCAAATCAAGTGATAAATTTCCCGCCAATAGCCAATGGTTAAAAACCAACAGCTATCCGAATCCCCCTTGGAGAAAAATTAAAAATTAAGGAACGTTGATCGTCAAAAAGGGGGCCAGGGGGTTGTATTGTTCCATCGCATTGACCATAAAAATGAGGGAATCAATACGATCGTGTAGTCTTTCGGATGGAATACTCAACGACCGGTATTTCATTCCACCGCCGGATCAACAGCCTACCCGCTGATGAAATGCTAAAGGCCAGTGGCCAAGAGCTTTCTCGGATATCCCCCTGCGCCCCCTTTGTAAACAATCACCTTTTATGGATACAGATCACCCGGAAGGGGGATTACAACGACCGGGATTGACCCGGTGACCGAATGATTTCAGTATGAAATTGTATCGAGTACACATTCCTCTCTCCGCTTGGAATACTCAATAACCCCAGTTGAATTGATTTTCCAATGTTACCGCACCTGCAATTCCCTCCTGCTCCTGCTCCTGCAACTTCTATTAACCACCACCCCAACCTTCATTTTCCCTGCAAGAATTCACATTGTTTTTCGTCTAAATTAACTGAAACATTTGGGTAAAATAAGGTTTTACATGACGCTAATAAATAAGCGTCTTTCATGAAGGATCATCCGTCAGTGATTGGAACTAAATGCGTAAACTGGGTAACTTTGCTAAATTAATTTTCTGGAAATCCGTGGTAAATAAATTCTTATATGTCTTTCAATTTTTGCTATTGATATTTAAGCGCAATCGTATAGCGCTGTTGTCGTTTGCGTTACTCCCATCCATTACCACCATCACGTGGGGGCAGAGCAATCTGTCTCTATCTGTTATCCAACAATCTGCGGAAGATTTGATACAACTGGAGCAATTTACTGACGCCACCCTGGAATATGAAAAAATCTTGTACCTGCAGGAAACCGTATTGGGATCAGATCATCCCGATATCGCTAACACACTAGCGCGCCTTGGAGAGATTTACATGATCACCGGCGATTTGGATAAAGCAGACCGTTACCTGCAACGCGCCGTATCAATTCGTTACCATCAGGTCATCGACACACAGGCGGATCTTTATACACCATTAAAAGATCTGATCAATTTGTACGCCTTGAGGGCGGATAACGAACGATTACAGTTTATCTCTTCTCGGTTGACCGAACTGATGGAAATGAATCAGCATTGGCAGGAGGATTCTCTTCTTTTTAACTGGTCTGTCCCGCCTTGGGAGGCAAAATTCCAGTTCAAAAGCCTGTTCCCCGACTCACTGGGTTTCCAGAGATTCACCCGTAACGAGGAGGCAAATGATCTCATGACCCTTGGGCATTCATACATCGATGCCGGGCTTTTTACGGAGGCGGTTGAGAGTTTTTCCCTCGCACTTCTATTGGATACCGAATCTCTGGGCGTGGATTATTATTACCAATTTGCACTCCCGGATACCGCCCATTACGACGGATTTTACAACGCCATGATCCTGCAAAAAGTCAGTGGTAACGCCAACGATGCAGTGGATTTTTACCTGTCTCTGGTGAATATGGCTCGTCAGGATACCGCTGCCGCAGCCTTTAATATGTCGGATTATGTGAAATCCCAGCCTGATGATTTCCGCGGATATTTTATATTGGGCGACTTGTATTCATCCATGGGTGAATATTTTGATGCCCTGGTGAATTACCAGAAGGCGGTGTTTATCCGACCTGATGACATTCATGCCCGGTATGCTATCGGTCTAACGCTGAAACAATTACAAGAATACACAGATGCCATCCAGGCATTGCGAATTGTTTTGACCATCGATCCGGAGCACCCGCAAGCGCTTTTCGAGATGGGGACAATATACATTGCCTTGGAGCAGTTTGAAAAAGCCATCCCGTATTTGACTCAGGCGCTGGTCCGAAATCCTGCTAACGCAGAAACTTATTTTCATCTGGGCGTTGCCAATTACCGATCAAACAATCTTCCAAGGGCTATTGAAGCATTGCAGAGCGCTATAAATATTGATCCCGAGCATTTGTGGGCACATTACTATCTGGGTAGGATCAATGAAAGCATCTTGAAGGCAGATGTGGCACGACTTCACTACGATAAAGCCCGCAGAATTTCGTCTGCAATTCCAGAAGTTAACTATTATCTGGGCAAGCTGCTTTACCGACAGGAAAATTATAAAGATGCCATGGAGCCATTGCGGGATTATATCATCGAATACCCTGACAGCGTGAATATCGTCAAGCTGTTGGGGGATATATTCATCCGTGAGCATCGTTACACTGAAGCCGTAGATATTTATACGAGGTTGAAAATTTTTGAACCAGATCAGGCATCTCATTATTATCAGATTGGCTACGCTTACGAACAGCTAGGCGATCTTCAAAACGCGCTTTATACGTATGAGGAGCTGCTTTTATTTAATGATGAAGATAGCGATATCTCTTACCGCCTGGGGATTATCTGTAATGAATTAGGGGATTATCTCCGTGCAGCCTCATATTTGCAGACCGCTTTGGAGTGTGGAAATCCATCCATGAAAATGCATTATCAGCTGGCACTGGCATACGGTGGGATGCACAAATACATGCAAGCGCTTTTATCATTCCAGGATGCGGCAAAACTGGCACCGGAGGATTTGCAGATCCAATATCAGATGGGGGTGGCTTTGATGCAGTTGGAGATGTACGATGAAGCAGCGGAAAAGTTGTTGCGCTACACACAAGTGAATTCAAAAGATCCCATCGCAAATTTCTTATTGGCTGAATCTTTATTTCTCAGTGGAAGCTACCAACCAGCGATTACTTTTTTCAACCGCGTGCTGCGTTCAAATTCTGATGATCCACGATCACATTACTACGTCGGGCAATGTTATTTCAGACTCGGGCAATTTGACGAAGCGGCGAAATCTCTGAAAAAGGCGTTGAATATCAGCCCTGATGATGCGCTAACACATTTCGCTCTGGGGCTAACCTATATCGAATTGAAAAAATTCCGGTCTGCGGGTAACGAACTCAATATTCTGTACATGCTGGACCGCGCTCTGTTTGATTCGTTAAATGTACGTTTGGGAGATAAACCTTAAGGATCAATCGATCGTCTGACTGCTTTTTTTAAATCTTCCTAGTTGATCAGGTTTCGGGATAGAAGAAGACCAATGCCAATGGCGGTTACGCCCGTTGCCAGACTGATAACCACATACATTGCAGCAGTTTCCCATGCACCGGTTTTCAACATCTGAAAAGTTTCCAAACCGAAGGCGGAAAATGTGGTGAATCCCCCAAGAACTCCGATGACAAAAAATTCATGCAGTGGCCACGAAACATTTTTCTCTAATATAAATCCGGTAAAAATCCCCAACAGGATACACCCCAGAAAATTTACGACGAGGGTGCCCCAGGGAAATCCGTGTTGAACAAAACGGGTGACGATTCCGGATGTGAGATAACGGGAAACCGCGCCGATGAAACCACCGAATCCCACAAAAAGAATGGCCTTCATCCGTTAAAAGGGAATATCGTCGTCAGAATAGGTGTCGTCCGCAGGGGGAGCATCGGTACCTGTGTATGTGCTTTTGGCATTCGCAGGTGGTTCATAACCGCCGGTCATAATATCTCCGCCGTATTCTTTCATGGCGATCTGGGTAACTTTATCTTTCAATTCTCGGTCGGCCCAGACTGTGTCATAGTATTGATCATCACCGCTTTTCTGGCTGGGGAATCCCACAAAATATCCAGTGGGACCTTCAACAAGTTTGAATCCTTTGATGGTAAATCCTTCGTCGGTTTGTAGATCAAAAAACGCTCTGACCTTTCCCCATTGACCCTTGTTCATTCGTTCAATTTTCAATTTATATCCTTTCCAAATGGGTGCAAATTTAGGCAGGAAACAGGCTTTACAATGACAGTAATTGCCAGAATTTGAGCTGAATCACCTTAATCCGTTAATATTTGATGATATTGAAATGATTTATTACGCCTTCAGGATTATTCCGAAAAAGACGAAAGAGGCAGATTCAGGATAAAAATGAGATGCTGTTTGAATCCCGACAAATTTTTCGGGATGAGTTTATCTCATTTCCTGAAACGGGCTCTTAAGCAGGGATAATCCTGTCAGCGTCGTTTCTTTTGGTCCTTTTCTTGCGTGAAGAAAAGGACAATACCCAAAAATGGAATAAGTGAAATCCATTTTGAGATAGAATTATGTAAAAATGACATTGAAAAATTTATAAATCATCTTCTCATAATCGAAGAAAATCATCAGACTGTTACGGTAATTCCAATTTATTTCAGACGGCAACATCGTGAATCGACGTAAATTTGGACTTAATCATATATCGTTTATAAACATCACATGAAAAAAATTATCATCGGCATCCACGGGCTCGGCAACAAACCATCACAACCTCTGCTGGAACAGTGGTGGAGACAATCAATTACAGACGGGATCATCGCAGCCGGACATCCTCCACCTGATTTTCAATTTGAACTGGTGTACTGGTCGGATTTGCTTCATCCGCTTCCTCTGAACCCGGATCAAACGGATATCGATCATGAACAATATTTGTCCGAACCCTACACGACTCCGGTATCCGATGAGCTGCCTGATCCAAAACCGATCCGGAGGAAAATACTGGATTATCTGGAAAAACAAATGGATAAACTTCTACTCAATGATGACTATTCCATTAACTTCACCGCCGTAACCGACTCAATCATTCGTCATTATTTTCATGATCTGGACTGCTACTATTCCTCTGAATGCATGACGGTTGGAGAAAATCAACTCCCTGCCAGACTTGCCATTCGCAAAAGACTGAATGAGGCGTTGCATAACCATGGGAAAAAAGAAATTCTGCTGCTGTCTCATTCCATGGGGAGTATTGTTGCGTATGATGTGATGACTCGATCTGCATCCGATGTTGTCGTTGACACATGGATAACTGCCGGCTCTCCGCTTGGTCTCCCTATCGTGATCAGTAAAATCGTCTCTGAACAAAAAAAGCGGCTCGAAACAATTCGCGAGGTTCAGACTCCGGACAATGTCACATCTGCGTGGTTGAATTTCTCTGATCTTGAGGACCGGGTGGCAATTGATTATGCTCTCGCCGGTGATTATAAGGAAAATACGAAAGGCATTCAGGTTCAGGATGCAGTGGTCAGTAACCGTTACGCCTTCAACGGAAAATCAAATTCCCATAAATCATTCGGGTATTTTCAAACACCGGAAGTCGGGGACTCAATCTATCAGTTTCTCACTCGAAAGAAACCGATATTCTGGAAACATTGGATAACACAAATGCGAGAATCATTCCCCTCACTACCATTTCCACCGTTTAAAAAGAGGAGGATACTCGATGAATCGTAATGAATTGCTTGTCCGTCTGACTCGCGCTCAAAAAATCTGGGACTTCATCGTTATCGGCGGTGGTGCTACCGGATTAGGCGTGGCCGTTGATGCTGCATCGAGAGGATTTGATGTATTACTTCTGGAGCGTGGCGACTTTGGGTGCGGGACATCCAGTCGGAGCACTAAGCTGGTTCACGGCGGCGTTCGGTATCTCCAGCAGGGAAATATTTCACTCGTTTTAGAAGCGCTGAAAGAACGAGGCATCCTCCGGGATAACGCTCCGCATTTGGTACACGATCTGCCTTTTGTGGTGCCTAACTACGATTGGTGGGAGGGTCCATTCTATGGCATCGGACTCAAAATTTACGATCTGCTGGCGGGGAAGCATGGTTTCGGAGAATCACATCATCTCTCAAAAGAGGAAACCATCCAACATCTGCCCACCATCGAAACAGAAGGACTTCTGGGTGGGACACTTTACTACGATGGACAGTTCGATGATGCAAGGTTGGCAGTTAATCTTGCCCAGACGATTTACGAACAAGGGGGAACACCACTCAATTATGTGTCGGTGGACAAATTGATCAAAACTGATGAGATGGTTACCGGTGTGATCGCTACTGATCGGGAGACCGGGAAAACCTATCCATTATCCGCACGAGCAGTGATCAATGCCACCGGAGTGTTTACAGATTCAATCTGTGTCATGGACAATCCGCAAGCACCGCCCATGATCGCTCCCAGTCAGGGTATCCACATCGTTCTGGATGAATCATTTTTACCAGGTGACAGCGCCATCATGGTTCCGCATACTGACGATGGACGGGTATTGTTCGCGATTCCGTGGCATCACCGGACATTGGTGGGCGCTACCGATACGCCTGTATCGGAAATCGCCGCAGAGCCATTGCCCCTCCCGGAAGAAATCGATTTTTTACTGAAGCACACTGCACGGTATCTCACCCGCGATCCGTCGCCGGATGATGTTTTAAGCGTTTTTGCGGGGTTGCGTCCCCTCGTTAAATCCGGGGACGAGACCAACACGGCCGTTATTTCCCGCGATCATACACTCCACATTTCCCGATCAGGTCTCATCACTATTGCCGGTGGAAAGTGGACTACCTACCGGAAAATGGCAGAAGATACCATCGATCAGGCGCTCCTCATCGCACGACTGGATCACCGCCCCTGTGTCACGGTGGACTTACAATTACATGGTTATCACCTTCATCCGGAAAAATTTGACAGCCTCGCACACTATGGCAGTGACGCACCCGCCATATCCGATTTGCTGAATTCGCAGACAGAATGGGAACAGCCGATTCACCCGGACTTTGATATCTGCATAGGTGAAATCATTTGGGCGGTCCGGCATGAAATGGCGCGAACTGTTGAGGATTTCCTCTCGCGCCGAACGAGAATGCTGCTACTGGATGCCAGAGCAAGTGTGGAGATGGCAACGACTGTTGCTAAAATTATGGCTGAAGAATTGAAACATTCGGAAGAATGGGTTGATGAGCAAGTCACGCAATTCCAGAAGCTGGCAAAAAATTATGTGGTTTGAGAAATTTATAATTACTGAACCATTTCCGGATGAATTGATTACATCTGTAAATTCCATTGAAAAACGTAAGCGAAATGAGTAATAAATAAATGGATATACAATCAATGAAGAAAATATTTTTTGTGTTAGGAGCGATTATGTTTGGATTCAATCTCTTGTCAGCGTCCGATCTTGAGGTGGGTAATCTGGCACCGGATTTTACGCTGCCTGATGAAAACGATTCTCTCCATACCTTATCAGATTATCGGGGTCAACGGGTCGTCGTCTATTTTTACCCCAAGGATGATACGCCCGGGTGCACCAAAGAAGCCTGCGGTATTCGAGACTCTTTTGGTTTGTTTGATGAAAATGATATTGTGGTTTTGGGTATCAGTTATGACGATGCTGAAAGTCACCGGGATTTTAAATTGAAACATGGGATTCCATTTCACCTGCTGACTGACACGGAAAAATCGGTGTCAAAACTTTATGGTACGAAAGGGTTTTTCTTCCCCAGCAGAAAAACGTTTCTGATCGATAAAGATGGAAAGTTGATAAAAATCTATGACAAGGTAGATGTGGTCAGCCATGCCCGTGATGTGTTGAAAGATTTATTAGAGAATAAATGATGTTTTTTTTATTATTTATTTTTAATTTTTAATTCTGATTTCACATCCAGCGCATCTCTCAAGCCCTCGCCTAGCAAGTTGAAACCTAAAACGGCAAGGGCAATGGCGATCCCAGGGAAGATGGAAATCCATGGAGCGACGCGTAGAAAATCTTTACCTTCGTTGATCATTACCCCCCAACTTGCGTCGGGAGCTTGAACCCCCAAGCCAAGAAATGACAGGCTGGCTTCCGCCATGATGGCACCGGATATCCCCAATGAAAATGCCACCAGCAAAGGCGCGATACAGTTGGGTAACACATGGTTTGCCATCAACCGGATGTGTGAATATCCCATGGCAGTTCCGGCGAGAACGTACTCTCGGGACATAATAGTCATGACTTGACCGCGGGTTAGTCGTGCCATTGAAGGCCATGAAACCAATCCGATGGCGAGCATGGCGGTATTGATACCGGGTTCAAACGCAGCAGCAATGGCGATCAAAAATAACAACGGAGGAAATCCCATCATCACATCGGTGAGGCGCATAATCAGGGAATCGATCTTCCCACCGAAATATCCTGCTATCGTTCCCAGAAGAACACCGATCACCAATGAAATACTGCTGGCGATGATCCCCACTCTTAACGAAATCCGAGCGCCCCAGACGATCCGCGCTAAGAGATCCCGTCCGAAATGGTCACTGCCTAATATAAATGAACCTGCCCCGGGATCAGACAATCGCGCTGACAGATTCTGTGCCGTGGGAGAGGCAAACAGCGGCGCCAGTGCAGCCGCCAGACATAATCCGATAACCATGAATACTCCGGTAATAACGAAGGGTTCTCGAATCCATCGTTTATTCCGCATTGGTGATCCTTTCCCGAATCCGTGGATCAACCCACGCATAAAGAATATCCACCAGAATATTGACCATTACAAAGACCACAGCCATAAACAGTACGCTTCCCTGGATTGCGGGAAAATCTCGCTTCATGATGGCGTTCAGCGCAAACCGTCCTACACCGGGCCAGCCAAACACGGATTCTGTAAGCACTGCACCGGATACATAACTACCGAAGTCCAGACCGATGATGGTGATAAGAGGGATGGCCATATTCCTGAAGGCATGTTTAAAGATGACCATTCTTTCAGAGAGACCTTTTGCCCGTGCTGTGGTAATGTAATCTTCGTTCATGGTATCCAGCATAAAGGCGCGGGTCAATCGGGTGAGCATCGCCATGGATCGTGTCCCCAATGCGATAGCGGGTAGGACAAGAAATTTCAGTCCTCCGTATCCTGTGGGTGGCAGCCATTGCAGATATACACCCACCCAAAGGATCAACAAAAGCGCCACCCAGAATACAGGCGCTGATACGCCGGCGAGCGACAACACAATGGATAATTTGTCCCAGACCGTGTTTTTTTTCAATGCAGAAAATACGCCCAAAAGTACGCCTGTAATGATAGCGATGAGCATGGCAGCCAACGCCAGTTGAAGCGTGTATGGAAATTTCTCCGCCAGATCATCCCAAACCGGACGACCCGTAACAAACGATGTGCCCAAATCTCCGGTAGCAATGCGTTGAAGGTAAATCCCGTACTGCACGGGAAGAGGACGGTCCAACCCCAGTTGATGGCGAAGATTGTCCAGCGTGGCATCATCGTAATAATCACCCACCAGCGCCAATACGGGATCACCGGGCGCCACGTACATGAGAATGAACGAAATAGTAATGACTCCCAGAATGACGGGAATACCGTGAAAGAACCGTTTGATTATGATGAGGAGCAAATTAAATTCCTGTAAAATGGTGCTGAATTTATCAGACTCCCCCTGTTGATTCAAAAATCTATTTGATATTCAATATACCAAACGATAGATTATTAATAAGGAATTTATTATATTTATTAATATTTAGTGTGAGGTGGTCATGTTCAGAAATTCGCAACATTCGTTTTTATTATTCATCGTTGCCGGTACGTTTTTACTTAAACCACTATTTGCCGTGGGAGAAGCTGGTGCGATATTTCTACTCATCACGCCCTCCCCAACCATGAATGCCATGGGTGGAATTGGGGTTAGCCTGCCGTCTTATGATATTTATTCCAGTTATTACAATCCCGCTAATCCGGTATTGCCTTTGGGAGTGTCTTATCAAAAGTCTAAATATAACACCGCCTGGTTGCCAAGCCTGGCAAGCAATCTTGTTTTGGATAACAAGGTTGAAACTGTCGGGATACGGTTTAAAAAATCGAACTTATTCTTCTCTTTTTCAAAATATGAAACAATTCTGGATTTGGGTGAACAGACTCGAACAGACGAATATGGAAATATTATCGGAGTGTACAATTCTGAAATGGGAGTCACTGCCACCAGCTATTCTGTGGGGATAACGTTCCCTCGCGTTCCTCTGAGGATCTCTGTGGGGAGAACCGATAAAAAAGTGAATCAGGATTTTGGATCTACAGAATTAATTGGTTCAGAAAATGACTTTTACGATTGGGGTTATCTGGTATCGTTTCCGCTTCAACTAAAACGATATCAATCTGGGTTGAATGTTAATTTTATTCCTTCTGTGGGATATAGCCAATCCAATATCGGTGGTGATGTGATGTTTATAACCGATTCGAGTTCAACGGGTGATCCGTCACCACGGTTTGCACGGTTTGGAATTTCAGGAATATTGGAATTAAAATCTGCAAAGGGTAAAAACCTGTTAAGCCTCTCTTATGCACGTGAAGCGGGTGACTTGCTTGTGGAGTTGTTTCAAGACGATGATGAAGTGTGGCGCCACCAATATCAGAATGGTTTGGGAGATATCGATATCAAAAAACATATATTGAAAGGGTCGGCCGATGAGTCAGTTTCTCTTTACCAAGGTGGTGAGATTGGTTTTTTAAATGCCTACTTTGTCAGGAGGGGTCGCATCATAGATACTGATGGACAAATTTTTCTTAAAACCTCTGGGTATGGGTATAATCTTGATGGATTTTTAAACTTGTTTACCATGTTAACAGGCGATCCTTCTTTTTCTAAAATGTCAGATTATATCAGTATTCGGTACAATGTTGCCAGGGAGACATCCACCGACGTTTTTAGTCCAAGGCATGGCACGCATTATAAAGAAGCTACTCTGTCTTTGAAGAATCCGCAGAAATTTTTATCATTTCTTGGAAAAGAAAACGTGACGTGGTTTGGGAGTTATCTCATGTCTAATCTGTGGTATCAATCTAACAAAAGTGCGTATTCTTCATTACCCGGGTACGATATTGGCGTAGAAGTATCCAATCTATTTGATAGAACGAATCTAGTCACCGGGTTCAGGTTCGCACGGTTTGGATTTGCAATGAAGAACGTGGATTATTTTTTTGACAACACCATTTCCATTGACTTTCATCTGAATTATTTTCGGGCGTATTTGGCAAAACCGTTAACGGTCGGCTTGTCTCAATTACTACTGGGAGCTGAATTGGGTTATCTTCTGACCATTGACAGCGAGACAACGATTTGCGATCCAGGTGGCGAATGTCAATCAGTGACCGCATCTATTTCAGGATCGGATTGGCAACATGATTTCAATGGGAATTACGAAGATGCAGGACTCTTTGCCAATCTACGGATACCCATGGGCTCTCTATTGTCTCTGGATATCCAATATTATCATGGATTCACCAATGTCTTTGCACCAGTTAATGCGCAAAACCAAAGCCTGAAGATTGGGGTGTGCATTCGAAATTGAGAATTTTCAATTGGTTTGCTTGAGCTCATTACACTGCTTTTAGATCAACTCGTTTTATAGTAGCACCAATACATCCTGTGCGTGAGTTTTGGTGTTCACTTTTTCGAAAACGTGTTCAATCTTACCACCTTCATCAATCACATAGCTAATCCGGTTGATGCCCATGTATTCCCTGCCCATGAATTTTTTTAGTCCCCACGCGCCATAGGCTTCAAGCATTTCGTGGGATTCATCGCAGAGCATGGGATATTGAAAATTCTGTTTCTCAGCGAATTTTTTTTGTTTGGCAGGCGGATCTGCTGATACACCGACAATGCGTACATTGTGTTTTTCGAATGTTTGGAATTCATCACGGAATCCCTGTCCTTCAACGGTTCAGCCGGGCGTACTTGCTTTTGGGAAAAACCACAAAACTACTTTTTTACCTGCGAAATCAGTGAGAGAAACGTCGTTTCCGTCCGCATCGGGTAGGATAAATGCAGGAGCATTTTCTCCGGGCTTTAATAACATTGTCATTCCTTCAAGTGTTTTGATATTTGATCAATTTGATATTTTAGTGACGGTTGAAGTTAATACGAATCTCCTGCTGCCAACTTGAATTTTTCGCGTGAGACGATGAACCTTCTGTAAATTTCGTCTCAAATTAAGGAATAAATATGATCAAAATGTACACTACCAACTGGTGTCCCTGGTGTCAACGGGCAAAACGAGTACTGGAAGAAAAGGGACTGAAATTTGATGAAATAAACATTGAAGAATTGGAAATGTCCCGCGATGAACTAGAAAAAATCACCGGCGGTCGTTCCGTCCCTCAAATCGTCATCAACAACAAACCCATCGGGGGATTTGACAACTTATTTGCATTAAACCAAAGCGGAAAGTTAGACGAACTGGTTCAATCGCAATGACCCCTGAGCGCTTACAGGAAGTGATCGACTCACACCCCGTCATCCAATCTGACAATCTGTTGTTGCGGTTACCCACACAAAAAGACGCACAATCCATTTTTAATTACGCTTCTGATCCTGATGTCACAAAATACATGCATTGGGACACGCATCGATCTCTACAGGATTCAGTCGATTTTCTGGATCGCTGCATTGAGTCTGATCGGCGTTACGATCAACTGGATTTCGGCATTACGTTGAAAGAAAACAATTTATTTGTGGGGATGTGCGGATTCCACAACTTTACGCTTTCCCACGGCCGGACAGAAATGGGATATGTGCTCCATAAAGATTATTGGGGTAAGGGTATCATGACTGAAGCAGTAAGTGTATTATTGAAATATGGCTTCGAAGCGCTCCAGTGGCATCGTATTCAGGCCATTGCCAGAGTAGAAAACATCCCTTCGCAGAGGGTGATGAAAAATGTGGGAATGCAGGAAGAAGGCTTGTTGAGAGACTACCTGTTCATTAAAGGGCACTATTTCGATTATAAACTATTTTCGATCCTCAAAAAGGATTTTCACAGTGAACCATGATAATTTGAATCCACTTGCTGGTAAAAAAATACTGCTGTGTGTTACGGGTTCTGTAGCAGCGTACAAATCCTGTGATGTGATCCGGGCGTTGCGAAAAGACGGCGCAACTGTTCAGGTCGCCATGACATCCGCCGCAGAGAAATTTATCGGAGTTGCGACTCTTGCAGCGCTTACCGGAAATGACGTGATCACCACGATGTTTCCCAAATCCCCAAAGGCCGGACTGGAACATATCGAGCTATCTATGACCATGGATGCGCTGGTTGTCCTACCTGCCACCGCCAATATTCTGGGGAAGGCTGCGAATGGAATCGCGGACGATCTGGTGTCATCTCTTTTGGCGGTTTGTGAGCAGCCCACATTATTTGCCCCAGCAATGAATTATAGAATGTGGGAAAATCCTGCCACGATGCAAGCGGTGGCTACCCTTCGCCAACGGGGAAAATTGGTTCTGGATCCGGAATCTGGATACCTTGCCAGTCTGCACGAAGGCGCAGGGAGATTGCCAAAGTTAACCGTAATCATGAATGCCATCCGGGAATTGTTTGAAGTCCCATTGCCATTGAAGGGAAAACGAGTACTGGTTACGGCTGGCCCCACTCGGGAACCTATCGATCCAGTAAGGTATATTTCCAATCGATCAAGCGGAAAAATGGGATTTTCACTGGCAGAGTCTGCCCGGGATATGGGTGCGGATGTCTATCTGGTTACCGGTCCCGTGGGGTTACCCGACCCGGCAGAAATGACCTTGCAGAAAGTGAGAACCGTATCAGAAATGCTGCAGGCGGTTCAGCAGGAACTGGCAAACAACGAGTACGATTTTATTTTCATGGCAGCAGCACCGGCGGATTACACAGTGACGGAGCCTAGCACGCAAAAGATTAAAAGACAATCGTCCAATCTGCAGCTTACTCTATCGGCGGCACCGGACATCCTCAAAACCATACGCTCAAAGACCAACGCTACCGTTATAGCATTTGCACTGGAAACCGAAAACGGTGAGTCCGAAGCCCAACGGAAGATGACCGACAAGGGTGCTGATTTTATCGTCCTAAATTATGCAAACAAACCCGGTGAGGGATTCGACAGTTCCACGAATCAAGTGACGGTTTTTACCAAAAATGGTGACAAATTCCATATTTCAAAAGATCGTAAAGACCGGGTGGGGAAGAAAATACTCGATTATATTTTATCGGACCCGTCTTTATCCACCGCATGATTCGATTAAAAGGATGGGTATTGTGCACAAACTGAAATCCATTCATTCCACACTGGTTAAATCAATCCGTATGTATCAAGGGATCAAAAACGATCCTCGCACACCAAAGGCAGCAAAATGGTTACTTGCATTGGCTGTCGGGTACGTCCTGTCACCCATCGATATCATCCCCGATTTTATCCCTGTCATCGGACATTTGGACGATGCAATTGTCGTTCCGATTCTGATTTTCCTCGCTTTAAAGATGATCCCGTATGAGGTGATCGAGGAACATCGGCAATCATCAAATCATCATTGATCATTTCGAAATCTGCAAAATGCCGTTGTTATTGGCTCATTTTATAAGCCCGAATATTTTTTGAATAGTTGGATTAAATCAGAATTTTGTGGCAGTCGGGCGATCAGTCAAATTGTAAGCGGATACCTACCGGACGATGGTCAGACGTTGTCATATCGTATTCTGAAAAGCCGCCATCCATGTAGTCATCGATCCGGATGGTCTTGATCTGTGAGCCGGTGAGTAAAAATTCGTCAAACAATTCATCATTGATAAGGATGTGGTCCAGGTGGCTTGGCCAGAGTGGATAGGACCATGAGCGCTGAGTGGGGTCCTGCGCAATGCTCATATCCGTGAATTGAAATTGAGCCGGATCGTCGATAAATTCCCAGAAAATATTATTTTCAGGATTATCCTGCAACTCATCATTGAAATCTCCCACTACGATGACATTTTTGTCTTGAAAAATATCATTGATATAATCATATAATAATTGAATTGCTCTCAGGCGTCGATATTCCTCGTCATTATTATTGCCGTAATCAATTGTGCCATTTCCGCAGCATTTTAAATGATTATTAATGACGATAATCTCTTCACCCTCGTAGGATACCTCCAGGATATACGGAGCCCGGGGAAATGCTGACCACTCACTTGTGTATATCTCATAAGGCCCCTGAACGATTTCAACCACACTGGTCTTTATAATATAAGCCAATTCCCCCCAAGTGCTGGAACCACCTGCACGAAATCCGACCCAGGTTTCCACCGTATCTGCTTCGTTTATTTCATCTACTAGTTGATAGAAATAGCTTCTGTTGCTAATTTCCTGGAGGGCATACACTTCAGCATCGATCGCCAACATAACTCTGCGAACATTTTCAACCGTCGTATTAAACTGTTTGGGGAAAAATTCTATGTTCCAGGTAGCCACTTCAAATGTACCGGATAATCCAAACTGAATGTCGTCGATGGTGGTCTGGGTAATCGATGGCGTATAGGGTGATTTTTCGGCACACACCCAAAAAATGAGGGGGAATAATAATATAAATAACTTTTTCATCTTGGCGATCAGCCCTTAAAACCCGGGTGAATCCGGTAGGATTTCGGGGTAGTTAATTTACGAAGATTGTGTGTTAAAGTGATCACAATGGGAGAGTATCGGTTTTTTACCTCAACAACACCATTTGGCCGGTGGTTCAAATATTGAGGACGCATTCCATCCCTATTTTGCCTTTTGTACAAAACTAATTCCAACACCTATTGAAGTATCCCCTGATTGCGTTTCAATAATATAACTTTGTCCGGCTCCTAGTTGAATCGCGATGATCATGCTTTCCGAAATACTCCAACTTTGAATGGTAGATAATGATATGCTGGCTATTATTATTTCCTTACTTGTGAATCTCCCATTATTATAATTTCGATTCCCGGATTTCAATCTGACCATTCCAATTGAGGGAGCAATGCTAATAATAGACATGTGATTATTAGACCGAGTGGCAAGATATTTACATTGATTGAAAGTTATGGTGCGCATCTGTATGTCGCGATTTCCCGATGATGCGTCATTGGGTGATTCAGTTTGATATCCCAATATCACGCCTAAGGTTGAATTAGCACCTGAATTTACATTTTTTGTGTATAACCCTAACGAGTGCCCAATAACAGTAAATGGTGGTTCTATATCGGAAGTATTACCAAAGGATAAGTTATAATCAAGGCGTCCCGCAAGGGCAAAACCTATCGTAAACATTTTTAAAGTTGTTTCTTGTGTTGCAATGGTTGATAGTGAAATTTCAATAGCATTTTCATTTTCGTTTAATAAAACACTTTGACCCAATATCAAATTTAATATGGTAACTAATGGTATAAATATTCTGTGAAATAATTTCAAGATTTTCCTTTATTGTTGTGTGCCTATAAAAAAACCATCATTTCCCCCCATGTTAGACAAAAAATAGCCCCCCTCTGACTCTAGCAACATTAACCACGTTTACACATTGTCTCCCCTTTTACCTCAATAAAACCATTTGTCGGGTGGTATTGGAATTACCAGCATCCATCCTGCAAATGTACACACCGGAACTAACGTTTTCCCCGGATTGATCTTTTCCGTTCCACGTGACCGATTTTTTACCAGAGATTTGACGTTCATCTACCAGAGTCGTCACCCATCGGCCAGTGATATCGAACACGGCGATCTTTACATGACTCACAAATGGTATGTCATACTGAATAGTCGTTACCGGATTGAAAGGATTGGGGTAATTCTGCCAGAGATGAAAGTCAATCGGTTGCACTGGTGTTTCGTCGACGGAAAGGTCTGGCGTGATTTGCTCATAAATGTGGTAACTCCATGCGGGCATGGTAACGGTAGTTGTCTCATCAAAGGTAGTGGTATCACCGGAAAACACATCTGCGTAGGTGCCATGGAAAAGGGTATCGATGAGGGTGGCGCCTGTGAAGCTGGCGGACAGATTAAATACGGCAAAAACTTTGTCATCTTCGGATTCCCTGACGAACGAAAATATCCGGGAATTATTGGTGGTGGTGATTCGCTGGAGTAAACCACCGTTGCCGCCATTCCATAATGCCCGGTTCTCTTTTTTCAAATGAAACAGTGTGCTGTACATATTTTCAAAAGGGTGCGCCTGCCAATCGATTTCATCCTTATCGAAAAACGCCAGTGATTGATCCAACCCTGCTTCTTGTCCGCCGTAGATTAGCGGCAAACTATTCATGGTGGCGGTGAGAGCGGCAAAGGCTTCCGCCGCAGCGCCGAACCGTTCAAAGACGGTACCGTACCAGGAATTTTCGTCATGATTCGATGTGAAATACATTCGATAATGCTGATCGGAATAATAATTCAGTTCATTGTTCAGATAATTGGCCAGATCGATAGCATCATCGACGCCATCAGCCATCCGCTGCAGTACGCCGTTTCCAAATCCGTATAGTCCCCAGGCATAAGTCATATCAAATCCAAGGCTCTGATATTGGGTGCCGTCATCCTCTGCCAACATGAGGATTTCAGGCTTGATGGCTTTGAGTTGGGCAATGGCACCGGGCCAGAAATTATCCGGCACAAAACTGACAGCATCGATTCTGAATCCGTCAATATCCGCTTCGGTGATCCAATATGCCATCGTCTGGATCATGTAATCGCGCAATCCCTGTTCGCCATAGTCTAGTTGAATGACATCTGACCACCCCGTACCGGGCGGGGGAATAAAATTGCCCTGTCCATCGGTGACATACCATTCGGGGTGTGAGACGGTAAGCGGATTATCCCAAGCGGTATGGTTCGCCACCCAATCCATGATGACGTACATGCCCCGGGCGTGGATTGAATCCACCAGAGCAACGAATTCTTCCAGGGTGCCGAACTCTGGATTCACATCCAGATAATCGCGCACCGAATAGGGGCTGCCCAAACTGCCCAACCTATTTTGAATCCCGATGGGGTGGATGGGCATAAAGTAGAGAATCCCTGCACCCAAATCTTGCAGACGATCTAAATGGGCTTCAAATTCAGCAAAGGTTCCGGAGTGGGTAAACTGGCGGGTATTCACTTCATAGATGTTCTGGTTATAGCTCCAGATTTCGTGGTCTTGTGATAGTGCGATCGTGAGGATGAACAGACATCCGACGTGATGGATAAATCGGTTTTTGAAGTAAAGAAAATCTTTTTGCACAGGTAAAATTTACGTTGAGTGTAACAATAAAAATTCGATCTTCATAGAAAACTGAAATTCAGAATGAATATTCGTTGGTCCGTTGCATTAATCAGCGACAAAATAATATGATTCCAATTCCATCAAGAAATCCGGATATCTGGTCACCACCAATGTGTCGTTTGTAATTGATGTTGTGTAAATACCTGAAATAGCGCTGATCCAATTACCGCCGGTACACGCCATTTCAGTACAACTGATTTCGAGAACATCAAGAGTGTCTGCAACGACGCTATAATTCCCAACACATAAATTACAGGCGTCCTGTGCGGAAATCGTCCCGTCAGTATTGAAGTTGATCCGGTAATCTTCCTCACCTACCGGCCCGATATTAGCAATGCTACCAGATTCTCCGGACTGACTGGTGTATTTATACAAATTCCATTGTGTGCCGGTGAGAGTCGTGGGGTTTGACGATGGGGAGTCATCATCGCATGACGACAGGATAATGATAGATAAAACGATGATTACATATTTTTTCATGATAGTTCCTTTTATCAATAATCAAAGTTAAGTTTTATCGGTAGATACCACCAAAGGAGAAATAGTTTTTACAACACTGTTTTGAACAGTGCGGTTCTGAATCTGAAAATCAATTTATCAACCTCCAGTTCTATTCTGTAATACCCTTCAGATGTAAATTTGCCACCGAATTTACATATCAATTTATAGGGGATGTTCATGAGAAAAAGCGTCATTTTGATCACAGGTGCCAATGGAGAAATCGGACACGGACTTATATCCTCGCTGCAGGAACGATATCAACAAAATATTGTGGCATTAGACCTGAAGGTTATCGATCCGGAAATCAGACCCCATGTGAAAGAAAGTATCGCTGGTAACATTTTAGACAAAGCTCTTTTGGACCAGATCAATGCTGAGTATCAAATATCTGAAATTTACCATCTGGCAGCATTATTAAGTACAAGAGCAGAATTTTCACCGGTTGCGGCTCACGACGTAAATGTGGGTGGTACATTGAATCTTCTTGAGCTGGCGGTGCAACAGGCGCGAAGCCATGGCCAGCCAGTGAAATTCTTTTTTCCCAGTTCCATTGCGGTTTATGGTATCCCGTCTCTGAAAATAAAACAGCAAATGGACAGAGTCCGTGAGGACGAATACTGTTTCCCTGAAACCATGTACGGATGTAATAAACTGTACTGCGAAGGTCTGGGAGCATATTACTCGAAACACTATCAACGATTATCAGATAATAGTTTGCCGGGGCTGGTGGACTTCCGTGGAATGCGATTTCCCGGACTGATCAGCGCCGTGACGGTTCCTTCCGGTGGTACCAGTGATTTTGCACCGGAGATGATCCATGCAGCGATTCGGCATCACCCATATGACTGCTTCGTTCGCCCGGATACGACCATTCCATTCATGACCATGCCCGATGCCATCCGATCTATTCTGGAATTGATGAGCGCGCCCAAGAGTAACCTGACCCGGCAGGTATATAATATTACCGGCTGGAGCGCATCTGCGGAGAAGTTCAGGGTTAAAATGCAGTCTGTCTATTCAGATGCAAATATCACGTTCGCCGTCAACGAAAAACGGCAGTCTATCGTGGATAGCTGGCCCGCAGACGTGGACGACAGTGCTGCCCAAAAGGACTGGGGATGGCAGCCTGAACATCATTTTCAAAATGCTTTTGACGAATACCTGCTTCCCGGGATCAAAGCGCATTACGAGAAATAAGTCATCAGCAATCATTAGGAGAAAAAATGCATACGATACAATCCAGACTGACCCATGAACTGAACGAAATTCGCGATGCCGGACTGCAAAAAGACGAACGGATCATCCAATCTCAACAGAGCGCCGAGATCATTGTAAACAATGAGACGGTTCTGAATTTTTGCGCCAACAATTACCTGGGTCTGGCGAATCATCCTACGCTTATCAAAGCCGCACAGGACGGTTTGGAAAAATGGGGATTCGGTCTCAGCTCGGTACGGTTCATTTGTGGCACACAGACCATCCACAAAATCCTTGAGGACAAAATTTCGCAATTTCTGCAGATGGAAGATACCATTTTGTACACATCCTGTTTCGATGCCAATGGCGGACTCTTCGAGACACTACTTTCGGAAGAAGACGCGGTAATTTCCGATTCGCTGAACCATGCCTCCATCATTGACGGTGTGCGATTGTGTAAGGCGCAGCGGTTCCGATACGCCAATTCGGATATGAATGAACTTGAGGATATCCTGAAACAGACGCAGTCCGCTAGAACACGGCTTATTACCACAGATGGTGTTTTTTCTATGGATGGATTCGTGGCAAAGCTGGATCAGATCTGTGATTTGGCGGACAAATACAATGCCGTTGTTCATGTTGATGATTCCCATGCCACAGGATTTTTCGGCGCTACCGGGCGCGGATCTATCGACTACCGACACGTCATGGGCAGAGTGGATATGGTCACGTCCACCCTGGGAAAAGCCATGGGTGGTGCATCAGGTGGATTTACCTCCGGGAAAAAGGAAATCGTTCAATTATTGCGTCAGCGATCCCGACCTTATCTGTTTAGCAATACGGTAGCCCCGGCAATCGTGTGCGCATCCATCGCGGTACTGGATATGCTTAGTGCCACCACCGAACTTCGAGACAGACTTGAGAAAAGCACAAAATATTTTCGTGAAAAAATGACCACCGCGGGATTCGATATCAAACCCGGTGACCATCCTATCGTGCCCATTATGCTCTACGAAGCCAAATTGGCGCAGAACATTGCCGCCGATCTGTTGGCTGAAGGAATTTATGTCATCGGATTTTCGTTCCCAGTGGTCCCAAAAGGACAGGCACGTATTCGGGTACAGATCAGCGCCGCCCACACTCAAGCCCATCTGAGCCGAGCCATTCAGGCGTTCACCGAGGTGGGAAAGAAATATAAGGTTGTGTGAGAGGGGATTTAACGTTCCCATAGATTTATAATATATCACCTACCGGTCAGTAGTTAATAGGCCTGTAAATTATTCTGCATTCACAGGCTATCGTAATGTCCACCGATGGCAAATATGTAGATGGTTGTGTCAGTAAATTTATAGATCAACCGATCCTTTTTTGATAGTCGTCGTGACCACAGTCCCGATAGGCTATGTCTGAGTGGTTCCGGTTTCCCCATGCCCGTCGCAGGATTTCCACGCTGCATTTCTTTCAAAATTTTACACAGGTTTTTATGGAGAACCTTGTCTTTTGCCCGTAGGTCTTCATATTTCAGCCACGTACTGCCTTCAAATACGATTGATATCATCCAACTCTTCCTGAGTGGGGGCATATCCCGTACCACCATCATGAGTCAAAATCGATTCTCGGATCTGATTGATAATGGAGGAATTCTGCATGACATACAGCGTCTCCTGATCCCGATCCCAGTCTTCGGCGCTAACAATAATGAAATCTTGACCGGCTCTTCTGGTCACTTTTACCGGTTCATGATCCGCGATGGCTTGATCTACCAGAGTCTTGATGTTTGCTCTGAATTGGTTTACAGAAAGAACTTTCATGTGTTTCCTTTTAACAATATTATGTACCGTATATTAGTACATAACTTGGATCGTGTGAAAGTGTGAATTTTAGTGTTTACGGCAGACGGCTCTCTGGGATCGAAGCACGATTACCAAATTTCGCATCACATATCACTGTCCAGCGTGGTTCCGCGCTTTTCGGCCAAGTATCATAAACCCACTCACGCCTGCAAGTCCGCCGATGATCATCGGAATCAACAACGTTATCAGGATGAGGATCCACGGAGAAGAAACCCCCATCATTTCGGAAACGCGTCGGACAATTATCTCTCCACCCGCTTGATACTGGAAAAATACCATGATCGCCCAAGCCAATGTGCTGCCCACCCCTGCCTGTAAAAAGGATCGCGCACCACTAGTGTACATTCTGCCAAAAGCAAATGTTGGAAAGATCAATCCCCACCAGGGTACAAATGGGAGGATCACAAGATCAATGACCATAATCATAAAGATGGGCGCCCAGATTGAATTCAATATGCGATTGCGGTTGTTCATTTCTCCCCCTTTGAAAATGTGACTTCGGTTCCGGGTATCTCTTCCGGATTATCTGTAAAATGTAAATTCAGGTGCTTGCCATCTACCCATCGGTCAACGAAATCATCGTAATGTGTGCTTCCTGGAAAACCGGATTGCCCACCGGGATAAATACCGATACCAATGACAGGCGCCCCCATCTCTACAGCATATCTCCATGACGGTCCGAATGTCCGATGTGTGGCATTGGGCACGCCATCTCCCCCGGATGTGGGTAGCTTCAATCTGCCAAACCCTGGAATTTTTGCCAGATGATGGATATCCGTTCCTCGATATTTTTCCCAGTTCCAAAGTATGGGGTCACTCCCAAAATTTTCAGTGAGTTCTTGGATAGATGCATGAAATGACTGGAGACAAATATCGCTGAAATTCTCCCTGGCGTCTGTGCGAACGTCATCAAACCATCTGGCATTTTTATCTTGTTCAATGATTTCCGCCAACTCGGTGAGGTACGGCCAATTGTGATCGTTCTTTTTAAGCCCGAATTCATCTGACCAGGTTTGTTGTTCCAAATTACGGAGCCAGTGGTAAAACACGGTAGCTTGCCAGGAATCATGATCCAGGGCATGGTCCCATTCATTCATCGTGCTGATGATTTTCAATTCCACATCTGATAGCGGTGCGGTTTCCACTTCTTCCAGCATGATAGGGAGAACAGTGCGAGCCAGAATACTGATATTGTCATTCTGTACATCCACCACTTCATGTAATGTTGCGCTTGACATTTCTGATAATCGCTCATTGATCCGCGCTCCCCGCCATGACATCCAGTAATTATCCGAGAGATAATATGGGTATTCTAGATCGACTACAGGATTTTGATTGGCGGAACTTACAAATTCACGGGAGGGGTTCTTCTCGTGCGGCATGTGTTCCATGGAAAGAAACTGTTTCCAGTCGTATGCCGGATCCGTGCCATCGCTGATGAATCTGCCCTGACCTTCCCAGCGAAGAGGTGGGCTTCCGCTGTGCCACATAGCAATATTACCGGCAACATCCGCATAGACAAAATTTTGACCGGGGCAGACGAAATATTCTAAAGAATGAACAAACTCATCGTAATTGTCAGAAACATCGATTGATAACAATGCACGGATCTCCTCCGTTTCATCGTGCCCCCGCCATCTCAGCGCCCTGCCGGTGGATACCTGCTGCGTGGGATTTCTCATATTCCCAACACTAAAATCGCGGGTTTGATCTACCTTATCCCAAACGACGGGACCGTGGTGTGTGTAAATAATGGTGTCAAAATAAGCTGACTGGCCGCGTATCTGAATGGTCTCCACTTTTTTTTCGGTGGGATTCCATTTTCCGTCATACCAGTATTCATTTTTTGATCCATCTTTGAACACAATGTCATACCAGTCCATCACATCGTCGTTGCCGTTGGTGACGCCCCAGGCAATATTTTCGTTGAATCCGCTGATGATTCCCGGAGCGCCGGGGATGGTGACGCCCATCACATTCATGTCCGGGCTGACCAAGTGCATGATGTACCAAATGGCTGGCAGGGTCAGCGTCAGATGCGGATCGTTGGCTAAAATGGGATGGCCGGACTGAGTCCGTGCACCAGATACCGCCCAGTTATTGCTCCCATTTCGCTCGTCTGGTAAAAATGGCAGGTTTGCCTCTCCGGCGATAGATTGATACAGATCTTCAGGCGCTACCGCAACCAAGGGTGTTGCCGGAATGACTGGCTCAGAAATGATTGGATCCACAAAATATGGCGTCACAGGAAAAAGCTCATCCACTGTGCCCTTTCCGTACTGATTCCATAGCCGGGTGAGTGGAAGGTCGCTGGAGCGGCCGGTGAGCGTCCATGCCATGTTTTTCAAAAGCAGGGCCGTTTTTTCGACGGAAAAATATTCAGGGGCATAATCCAGAATTTTGTACTCGATGGGAAATTGGTCTTTTGGAAGTTGATCGATATACGCATTGACACCGTCCACAAATGCCTGCACCGAAGCAAGAGTTTCAGGGTCTTTTTCCAGAGCGGATACTGCCTTTTCCGCACCAAGCGGTAATCCGATCCTGCGTTGGAATCGGTCATATTCAATCGCTTTCTCACCAATAATTTCTGACATGCGTCCGGCAGTTGCAAGGGTTTGAAAATCCAGTTGCCACAATCGGTCAAACGCCATCACATAGCCCTGTATGAAAAACAGATCGTGGTTATTTTCTGCAAAGATATGGGGAATTCGGTTCTCGTCCCATCGGACGGTGACCGGTTCAAGTAGATTCGAAAAAATCATCTCCTCTGAAGGGAGATTATCGCTCGCCACCAAAGCTAAATATCCGTGATAAGGATCGAGAAATTTTCCAAGCGGTGGAATGTCACCAGTTTTTCGATTCAACATAACGACAAGAGCCAGGGTGATCAACAGCCAAATTGAACCCGGCATGAAAGAGCGTATATTTTTTATGTGCATAAATCCATCCAATAATTAAGGACGTATTTTACACCCGGAAAATCATATCCCGCATTTCGAAAAGTGGGGACGATGGATTTGCAGAACGACTAGTGGATCAGGAGGAGGAGACTGGGAATGAGATAAAGAAAGTGTTTCCGTTGGGAGAATTGGGTTTTATTCCAACGGTGGCATTGTTGGCAGAGGCGATTTTATCGACAATGGACAATCCCAATCCACTGCCCTTGCCTTTGGCAGAAGTCATTTGGAAGGTACGTGTAAATATTTTTTTTCTAAATTCGGGTTGAATCGTTTCTCCAAAATCCGATACTTCGATGGTGATACAATCTGTTTCCGTTTTTGAATTGATCCTGATCTTTTTCCCTGCGGTAGCATACTTAACTGCATTGCTGATATAATTCTTAAAAACCTCTTCAATAATCACGTGTGCATTAACAATCAACTCTTGCGGGAGGTCTACTTCGATAGTCATATCGGCTTCTTTAATTAATTGATGATAGCCTCTTACGGATTGCTGAATTAGGGTAACTACATTGATCTTTCCCATTGAAATTGACTCGTCCATTGACAATTTGGACAGGGCTGTGGCGTTATCGATTACCTTTAAAATGCTTTCTGCGCCTTGATCTACCATGCCCAAAAGTTCATCATCCGGATATTCTTGTTTTAACAATCCAACCGCGCCAGATACTAAACCTGCGGGGTTTCTCAGATCGTGGGTAATAATATCAAGAAGCAGTTCTTTTAAGCTATTGGTCTCAGTCAGGCGATCGCTTAACTTTTTATATTTTTTTGAGGATTCTTTTATTTCTCGTTCAATTTGTTTCTGACGAGAAATGTCGCGGTATATCCCCAAAACCTGACGCTGGCCATCATCCGTCAATATGGGGGTACCGAGAATTGAGACTTCAACAGGGTGTCCATTTTTGTGAATTCGGATGGATTCAAATGTTTTTTTTCTTTTATTATCAGAAAAATGCTCAGTAATACGCAAGGCTTCATTTTGGCGCTTCTTGCCTGCGATGAGGCGGTCAACATTTTTACCTATCAGCTCCTCTTCGGTGAATCCGAATAGTGTACAAAATCCATCGTTTACCCGAAAGATATTACTTTTTCCGTCAACCAGGATGATCCCCTCCGGTGAATTTTGAAACAAGTTTTCAAAATATTGCTTTTCATCTTTCAAGTCTGTGAATAATTTGGCGTTCATTCTAATTTCTTTGCGAAGCGTTCTAAACATAAAACCAATCACCAGAACTCCTGATAACCAAGTGATACCCGTTGCAATAAATGCAAATCGGGTGTGTGATCGAAATACCCGATAATATGGAGCATAGGGGATTGTGATACTAATACCTCCTCGAATATCACCAATTTTATATCCTTGGACTCCGTGACACTTCAGGCAGGATTCTTCAGTAATAAGCTTACCCATAAATCTGAGCCGCTTATTATCGTTCACAGTTTCAATTTCATAGACTTCCGGTATTCCGGATTCCAGCTTTAGCAGCGCCTGTCTTTCCCATGCATCCGGTTTGTTGCCTTCATGAATTGGCTTCAGGCTTGTAATATGATTGAGGGTTTCGTGGGATTCTCCCGCTAAATCATAAACGAGTCGAGCCATCTTTTCTGGGTGTATGTGGACGAGATTCTGTTTTTCTTCCTGTGTTGATGCGGGGGGTGGATTTTGAGAATCATCATCCGGGCTCTTGATGTATACTCCCCCATGGCTGGAGGCCCAACTGCGATACATCATATCCTTATCAAAAGAGGTTTTTGCCTCTAGTACGGCCATCTCGATAGCATCGCGTTTTTCGTTGAAATAGATCCATGCAGATAGTACTGTGAGACAAGTTGTCCACAGGACAATGAACAACCAAAAAAATGACCGCATTTTATCAACGGGGGGGGATTTGACAAATGAATTGTTCATTGAAGCAGAGTTATTACAGCGATACAATGGTGTTGGCAAAGAATGTAAATGCGCATTTAATAATTTATGTCCACAGATGATTATTTTTTATAATTGGCCAATAAATCGATTTAACCGAATTCAGCAACTCTCACATGAGTACATTTTCAAGTGGAAGCCACTTATAATTTATAAAAATAAAGGTTCGAATGGGAATGATATTCTCCCATCATAAGTTGAGGAATAATTGAAGAATTATAGAGCGCCGGGTTTGTCTATGCGGTGGCTGTTTTGGCTTTTCTCTTGTTGATAAGCGCGATAATTACACCGCCGAATCCGACAATGCTAACGATGACCCTGATCGATGACCTCATAAATGTGGATTAATTAGGAAGTGCCCTGACTGTGCCTGATCCTGAAATATTACTGTGAATTTCGGGACTACCCTTATAAATCACATCTCCACTACCACTGATATGAACTTCCAGGTCGTTGGACACATTCAACTCGCAGGTTCCTGAACCGCTAATACTAGCGCTGGCGTCCGCTGATATAAGATCAAATCCGACCAAGTCACCGGATCCGCTAATTCGGATATTGTGGTCATTTACCCTGCCGGCAAGAGTGATGGTTCCTGATCCGGAAATTCTGCTATCCACATTATTGGCTTCAATGTTTGCCACGATGTCCCCGGAACCGCTGATATTCAAATCCATGCTGCTGCCATCCAAGTTATCAACACCTATGATTTTCCCGGAACCGGACAATTCTAATAATTGTAACTCCTGTATGGTTGCGTCAATTTCAAGGGTAGTTCGTCCGGTAACACATTTATCAAAACTGATGACGAGCGTGCTTCCCTCCACTACTGTTTTTAAATACGGGAAAATATTCTCATTACACCGAATAGTTAGCGGTGCGGGGGCGCCGCTGTGCAGAACAACGGTTCCACTACCCAATAGTTTTATCCCGGTAAAAACAGGGACGGCGCGCGTTTCTGTCGTTACATTGGTAGATGGACTGACACAATCCATTAAACAGCCCTGCAAAAGAACTGCACTAACGGCTAACGAAATAATAATGGCTTTTTTCATCGGTTTTAGACCTCCGGTTTGGTATGATTTTATTTTTAGTCAATATGCTTTTTCTGATAATCATCTGATAATGGTTGCAAAATTTAACAAAGGTTTGATTACATTTGTGTGCGTTTGGTTGCTCTGTAATTCTTAAAAAAACAGAAAACAGCTGAAGGGGTTATATTGCCATTTTTCATGCATGGCCAATATAATTTCCCCCAACCCTCCTCGGAACCCCCTTGGGTATCTACAGTACGGGGTTGCTGCCCCCCAACCCTCATGTTCAAACCTGCTGTTTATTGAAAAGCATCATCCTTCAAGAATCACAAAAACAATTGACACAATATCCTGAATATCTGTTTGCTGATCGTTATTTATATCTGCGGCACACATTTCGGTTGGTGTGAGTTCGGTGTTATCTAGAATGATATTTACCAGGATCACCACATCCAAAATATCCGTTGTTCCATCAGAATTGATATCACCTGCAAGGCAGGGCGAAAACGCCAAATGGTAGCACCCACCGGTTGACAATCCAACAATCAGTTGGTAGTCATCGCCGCCTAAAAAATGTCCGCCCGCTAATTTCAGATTTGTGCCAAGCCTTGGAATGGTTATAGATGTGTCTGCGGTAAATTGTGGAGATTGAGGATCCCCTGTGTTCCGGTAAAACCGAATATTTTCATATTCCGAACCCACAAGCAAATCTTGATCGCCGTCCATATCCACATCTTTAAATAATGGAGCAGATCGTGATGACACTGGCGCCGGCGTGATCAAATCTACTACTGATGAAAATGAAAATTCTTCGGGGCTCCCGGAATTTTCAAAAAATATGATGTTGCCTGCGGTTTCACCACAAACCAAATCGTAATCATTATCTCCATCCAAATCTACCAGTGCGGGGGTGGCGTGTCCGGAAAGATCAATACCGGGTAAAGGAACGCCTTGGTCAGAAAATATTGCTTCTTCCGCGGATCCAATATTTTGAAAGTAAAGGATAAATCCGTTGAACTCTCCAACCATAACATCCTGATCGCCATCGTTATCCATATCCGCGAATACCGGGGACAGATTGTTGCCCATGCCTGTGCCAAGAAATCCAGCATTTTCTTCTTCCCAAATGGGAATATTAGATGTCCCGGTGTTTCTGAAAAAGTGAATCCTGCCCACCCAGGGGAATGACGTGGGCTCAAACCCATTTCCAATAAACAGGTCCAGGTCACCGTCGTTATCAATATCCGCTAACGCCGGGGAAGCATCCGTGAGCAAATCTAGTCCATCAAAAAAATGGTTCGTGCGAAATTCATAAAATGGAAATCCGGGTGAGCCGGTGTTTTCATAATAGTACAAATTGTTTATCAGTTGATTGCCAAATGCCCCTGACAAAACCGATATGATCAGATCCGGATCGTTATCCCCGTCAAGATCAGTAAATCCCGGCATATTTTGTCCGGCGGTGATCACTGGATCATTTTCCGGAAATGATCTGGTAATATTAAAAATATCCATGACGGGAACATTCGCCGATCCCAGATTCCAGATGATGTAAAGGCTCTGCGAGTAATAATCGCCCCAACTGAGGTCCAGGTCGCCGTCATCATCCAGATCAATAAACTGGAGCGCGCTTGCACCGTGGCGGGTGTTACCGATAATACTGATATTCTGCCACGCATTCGTCATCCATTGAAAAACCGGTGCTCCGTCTTCCCATCCAACGTTTTCATAAAAAGTAACGGTGCCCACATAATTCCCGGTAAAAAAATCTGCATCGCCATCATTGTCAATGTCCGCAAAAGTTGGAGTCATAAAGGGATCGCTTGTTACCGGTGTGCCATCCAATTGATTGATCTGAATACCAGAAACAAGCTGGTTTCCAGTGTTTTCGAAGTACATAACGCGTGAAGTATTTTCGGTGTGCTGGGTTATCAGATCCATTGCCTCGTCTCCATTGATGTCTCCAAAATAGAACCAATTGACCGAAGGAATGGCCTGAAAATCGGTAGTCTTCAGGATAAATTCCGGGGATGTTGGGGTTCCGATATTTTGATAATACCGAAGGCGCCCGTCCACATCTAAAACAAAGATATCCGTATCACCATCTGCATCCCAGTCTAAAGATTGGTTTTTCGGTTTGTTAAATCCACCAAAAAACGGATTTTCAACCGGCTCTCCATCGAGAGTCATCTCAATAGGTAGATTTTGTAACCAAAACTCCTGCGTAAACGACAGGGTCATTAGTCCTATGATCAGCCCGGTAACCGGAAGTTTCATTCGAACCGATTATTAGGGTGCAGAAATCATTTGCGTCATGGATGTCATCTCTATCACGGGAAGATTATCTAATAAATTATCATGCGTTCCCTCAAGAGCAGCGGGATAAAATGGTCTGAACAGTACCCTAGCGGAAATTTCTAAATCGCCTGTTAATCCGTTGAATATTAAAAAAGAATAAGAATGGTACCTGTTTGCGAATGCACCAAGCGTTTTGTTTACGATGCCATGCGCATCTGTTACACCGCCGATCGGATTTTCGTTTTCATCCAATAATTGAGTGTTGAACAACAATAATTGGGGGTCCTCTTTATCCAGGGCATCGCTGTTTGACAAGATTGTACCAGATTGCGCGAGGATCTCTCCATTGTGCTTAATTTGAAATTCAACCCAAACTTCTCGAACAAACGATACACCTGAAGGAACCGCATGTGCTGTCAGGCTTGTAATGGTCATTGGAATTTCTACAATAGTACCATTTATGTATTCGTCAGGGAGAGTATAAATTGGATCGCCCATCGAGATTTCAAGGGCAGATTGCAATAAGTTTTGGACTGCGTTAAATGTGGGGTTGTCTTCAGCCGGGATAGACAGATCTAAATCCACTCCAATAAATCGGTGGTCATGATGTCCATCACCTGTTTCCGCCATGTGACACACCTGACAAGCCAGTCCTCCGCTCATTGCAAGACCGGGGATTCGGTTCCATTCGGTAAAAGTGATCTCTGCCTCAACGCCACGGATTACGAAATCATGACAAGGCAGACAAATCTCTGATCGTTTATAAATTGGGGCGAATTGAGATTCGTGTGCGTCTGTTGATATGGGCGTTTCAATGGAGCCATATTTAATGTTTTCTCCGGGATTCAGGTGATATTCCGCATTTGCGCTTACCTGATCGTCGGTCACAACAGATGGGGAAAGTCCGGTCATGACATGGCAAATATCGCACCCGATGCCATCTTTGATAACATCAGGGAGATCTGAAGAAAGAAATTCATTTGCGTCTCCGTTGCCTGCCAGCGAAGTGCCCGTAACAAACGCAACTGGATTGTGACACTGAAGGCAAAATCGTTCACCTGTTTCTGGTCGGTTCTGTTGTTCTCCATTCCATCCACCGAAGAATACGGGATCCTGCATTGCATACGCGTGCATGGATTGCTGCCATTCGTCGTAATGTTGGGGATGGCATTCTTGGCAGGCGGACGATGGCTCAAAATCCGATACAACCATCTCTGTTTGGATGATGTGACCGGTTTCATCCACTTGATAGCTTTTTTCGGGGAAATCATCAGGCTGACCGGAGTTATTGGCTGGGCTGTCAGAGCAGCCGGAAAGCAGCAATACAGCGGTCATGATTAGTCCGTTGAGAGCAATTATTTTTGAAGGAATGTTTTTTATTTTTATCATCATTGGGTTTCTCAATTATTTTTCATGACAGCAACGCCACCGGCCATTACCATATCAGGATTGTTTGACAACAACATCGTAGAGATAATCTCACCGGTCTGTGCGTTAAGCGTGTACAGTTTTCCGTTAGATCGGGAAGATACAAACACCTGACTTTCATCGTAGGAAACATCAATCCCGTGAAGCGTACGGAATTCGTCAGATCGGTTGAGCCATTCCAGGTGCAATTCATCATTCTCATGCCGGACACATGCCACGCCGGCGCTTGCACTGACTTGTGTATCACCGGAGAGTGTGATAAAGATTTTATCAGATACTGGGGATTTTACTGCATGCCAAGGCTTTGAATGCCAATTTAGCTGCATCGTGTCTAGTACTGTCATCGTATGAGTGTCCCAGAGTTGGAGTATTCCCGGTATATGCGTTTGATTGCCATAAAAATCCATCCATATACCTGCAGAACAGGTGACCAATACTTTACCGGGGGCGACAGTGACACACTGGATGGGTTTCATGCGTTGTATTTCATTATTGGGCAGAGCACCTATTTGACTGTCCAGCGCCTGTCCGTTAACCATACCCGTGGCGATATCAATTTTGTAAATCCAGTCGGCGGTATTACTTGTCGTAATGATCCAGTTATTGATCACATCCAGTGTGATGCCGTGGGGCGCCGGTGAATCTACTTCGAATTCTGTGATGGTTTGCAGTTGTCCTGTAGAGTAATCGATTTCCTGAATCACTTGAGACACAGAGCTGGACATCATCCCTCCCATTGGCATCATCCGAGAACAAAATAGGCGTTGCTGCGCAAAGTCTATCGCCATGAGCGCTGGAGAGTCACCTACCATGAGGGTATCAATTAATGTGTCAGAGTCCAGATCATACATGGCCACATAACCACTTGAAATCGCTGATGCAAACCAGTATCCATTTTCATCATCGATCGCGACAAAATGAGGAGTATTCCCAGACTGACTCATCGTATAATCTGTATCGACTGTTCTGATAAGTCCCTGATCTTCAACATCATATACCGCAATCTGATCCAGCCCCTGTAATGCCACATAAAGCTTTGTTACCGGTCCGCTCGTATCTTCCTTATGGGAGTCGAAAATACCGCATCCTGTAATCAGAATCAGCGCGGATATCCAAAATATGGTTTTCATTCTTGGCCTTTCAAATAATAATAGTAATGTTTAATTGCTAGCGTTTCAGAGGATTTCATTTATAATGGAAACAATATCCAGAACATCAATGATGCCATCACCATTAAGGTCGCCCGCCTGAAGCTGGTATGGTGTTGGAGGCTCACCCAGAATGATTGAAACCATGGTGACTATGTCCAAGACATCAACGATGCCATCACCATTAACATCGCCCGGGATGACGGGCATTGCCACAACAGCGCTTAACTCCACCATGTCAATATGAAAGCCATCTGCGTTGTTTGAACCATCTGTCACAATCTGGAATCTGATGTAGATGGTGCTCATTCCTGTGCCGGTCCAGGGTGAAATATCAATGACCTCCTGAGTCATCCACGTCTGCCATCCACTATAGGTTCTGAGGGTCTCCCAGTTTTCCCCATCTGAAGAAATTTTCACATAACAGAAATCTTGATTGGGTACCGAAAAGACAGCTTTATAGAACCTCAATTCTGCAGATTGATAGGGAGACATGTCAAAGGGCGCGGCGCTGATAATTGATGTGTTTGAGTTTGGGAGATAGGGTCCCTGTGGACTGTCATGGGCTGCATGTGACAGGTTAACCCCCCAAGTTGAAACCCCCCAGTCTCCGTCGGCGCTCCACTTCCACAAACCGTTTTCAAAATCATCTACCAATTCGTAACCCCCTATGGCTATTTCGTATACCGGTGATGTAGCGAGATTGCTTTGAGTGGATGAATCCCAGCAATTCACATAGTAATTAATTGTGGAAGGAATGGGCAAATTTTCCCAGGTCAAAATATTTGAATATGTGTCTTCTTCATCTGATGAGTATGCAAAGTCCATGGGGATTTCAATCCATGTTTCGCCATTGATGGAATAGTTCAACGCCATGGATCCGATGCCGATATTGTCTGTTGCCGTGGCATTAACTTGGTATGATCCGGTGGCATTGATAAAGCCCAGATAGTCTGAATGAGAAACGTAGAGCAGTTGTGGCTGTTCTTGGTCTGGCCCCAGATGAAATGAATAAGATGCATTAGGTGCACCGTAGGGTTGTGTTTCAACATTTCCTTCTATGGTTTGAACGGAAAAATAATAATTGAATTCCCCAATGTCTGCTGGGTTGGGCATCTCTGCGCTGAACTCATCCAGATTGCCCGTTGCCATCAATGGAGTGGTGTTCGTGAAATTACCATTTAAACCGGAAACGACGTTTACTGTGTTAAAATCCAACTGAAATTCCGGTCCGGCAAAAACGGTTACTGATACGGGTATGGGATTATCCATATCCTCAGAATCACCCAGTTGTGTGTGTTCAAATCCAGCAACCAGTGGAAAGGAAAGCACAGATAGTCCGGCACCGTTCATGTCAGTTGAATAGATCAGCCCGGATGATGCGAACGGATAGGTTCCCCAGTTCCCCTCGTACAAACCCGTATCCGGTGGGAAGGCGTCGTAATATCCCACTTCTGTCGGATTACTTGGATCGGACACATCCACAATCCGGGTACCGTGTACATAATAAGACAAATACAAAAGCCCATCCCGCTCAAACACATTGTGAACAGATTGATTATCACCCGCCCCGACTACAAAATCTGCAATATGATTGATGTTGGATAAATTGCTGATGTCGTATATCCGGATGTATCCGTTTGACATTTCGGAAGCCACGAAAAGAGTTTGTTCGTCTTCAGAAACCCAAGTGGCGTGAGAATGGGGGATATTCCAAATCGTCGCGAGACTCTGGATATTCCCTTTGTTGGTTACATCCAGAATAAAGGCTTTATCCGCTTCGATTCCGGCAGCATAAACGATATTATTTTTTACGTAGAGATCGTGAATGTAGGTGGTTTCCCAGCTGCCCACTTCTACGGGTTGAGTCGGATCACTCAAATCCAAAATTCTGATTCCACCGGAACCCAAATTAGAACCCGCAATGTATGCGTACCCATCATCAATGTACAGATTGTGTGCTGTCCAAAATCCGAAATACTGACTTACCAATATAGGATTCCAGGGGTCCGACAAGTCAATAATATCCATCCCGTTTCCAGATTCATTTGTGACATAGGCATAATGCTGGTGAACCTTCAAATCTCTCCAGATTGAACTTGCACCGGGAATAAATCCTGTCTCTGTGGGACTGGAAGGATTCGATGAAATATCAACGATATGTGTGCCCTCGTGACCGCCCACAAGGGCAAATTCATGTCCGTCGGGTGCTTCATATCCCCAAATGTCCGAGGTATAATCATAGGATATTTGTCCGACTAATCGCACATTGTATGCATCTGCCGGTATGATAAAATTTGTTATGGCAATAAAAATCCAAATGATTTGCTGTATTTTCATGTAGTTTCCTGTAATAATGAATTAGGGCTGCGAGTCAGCCATGGATAATTAACTTGTGATATTCCTGAACCATTGTTCACCCCGAGGCGTGGTTTTATATTGTTGCCGCGGACTGTTGGGTTTACTTGGTATGGTCATGGCAAGAAGGTTTTGTTTCAGAATGGGCTGAAGGATTGATTGCCTAAAATGTTTTCGATCTTTAATTCCAATATGATCCTGAATTTCACCCCTGGATTTTGCTATTCGGCAAAATTGTAATATTGCCGGTGTGTACGAATCTCTTTGATGTCGGCCAGTATTCTGGGATGATGTGTCCTCGGTAGACACGGCGTATACTTGCGCTTCTTCCTCTTGGCGTGATATGGCGGTGCCTGTTCTTTCCCGCTCCCATCGCAACAGAATGGCCGTGTATTCCAAGTGGCTAAAAAGTTCCAGCGGGGGAAGACTGTATTCATCTAATATTTCGTCGTAGTGTGCAAGTGAAGGTAGCCAATTTGTAAGGTGTCCGGATAAATAAAATAATTTTGCCAACAATGGATTGGGGGGTATAACCGCTTCTTCTTGCGAGCTTGTATGATTAGAATACCACTTTGTCAGGCCACCAGGAATGATTATTTCGATGTGGTCGTTAAAAATCAGTAGCGCGATAGGGTCTTTCATGGAATAATCCCGATGAACTACCGCCTCAAGCAACATCTCTGTGGCCAACATTGTAATGACCTGCCTTTTCTCGCCCCAATCTTCTCCGGGCCGACTTGTCTGTGTCATGTTTTGCGTCAGAAATTGTTGTGTCGATTCACATTGATTGAAAAGGTCGCCTGTAATTTTTTCGTTTCGGATGACATTTCCAGTTTCATCAGTTCCATTCACTCGCTGACAAATTATGCTCGCCTGTGGTAGGGTTTCCTGAATTCCGATCCCAAAGCATAAAATTGCAGCGGTATTTATTTTATTTTGAGAGAGCAGTCCTAGTTTTTGCATGATTTCATGTTCGTCAAACTGCGTTTCTGACGAATAAAGATCTCCAAAATCTACTTTTGAAAGATACCAGTCGAACCGCTCCTGATTGATGCCCCCGGGATATGCGATAATCGCTGTCGAATCATATCGTTCAACTGTTTTTCTGGCATGCATGAATATTTTGATTTCATGGGGGAATAATGACAGATTTGTCGCCCCCATTCGTTTAAAATATTTTCCGTCCAAAAAATAGGGTTTGTCCGGTGTTTGAATGATGTCGGCGCATACTACCTTTCTTCCATCGAAATCTTTAATTTGAATACGCGGGAAAAGTGGGGGGGAGATGTGCAGAAAAATGGCTGTCATTAACTTCTTGGGTTTTTTGTTATACACAGTATCGCCAATGGCAAACCCGTCATCGTCAACACCAAAATACAAAGCTCCTTTACCGGAATTCGCAAATGCACAAATATCCTCCAGCACTTGCTGTACGCGATCTACCGATCGTGCAATTTTTACGGTTTCTGAATCCCGAAATCGAACGACTTCAGACGCCCATTCATTAAAATTTGATAGGTCTTGGCTCAATTTATTTACAGGTAAAAATGGATATTCATTTTGTGGGATCAATCACTTTGTTTTTGCAGATATTTCTGCTGATATTTTTCGTACAGAGTTTTATGTCTATCGTTTAAATCGATGAGCCGCCCCTGTATAAATGCAATTTCAACATGGGTGGTGATTTCCAATGGATCTCCATCGGTTATGATCAGGGTGGCATCTTTTCCGACATCCAAGCTACCTACCTGGTCATCAATGCCCAGGATTTCTGCCGCATACAATGTGACGGATTTCAATGCTTCATCGCGAGGCAAACCATACGCAGCAGCCATAGCGGCCTCGTAGGGTACGTTTCTCTGGTGGGATGCTTCAAATGTACCAGCTGATGCCGAAACGCAGAATTTGATCCCGTTTTCAAAGAGCATGGATGGCACTCCATACTTTGCATCTGTGGATTCATCCCGGCGCATTGGAGTCGAGAGCGGATGTTCGAAAATTACAGGGATGTGGTTATCTTTTAATAAATCCGTGGTTCGCCAGCTATCTCCACCGCCAACGAGAATCATGTTCACATCTTGTCGATTGCACCATTCAACGGCCGCTTGAATCTGTAATATCCGGTTGGCGTGAATAAAAAATGGTATCTCTTTTCGGAGTATTGGGATCATCGCTTCCCAGCGTTGGTCGGTCCCTTTCAGTGTATTATTTTCCAGTGTGCTCAAATACGCCCGAGCATCTTCCATCATGTCATCCAATTGTTTCATCTGAACATCCCGCTGGTTTTCTTTTTCCTGATCGGGTTTTGGGTGGCGTGATTTTTCGATTTTCATTGAAGGCCAGTTTACATGTATTCCGATAGGTGTGCGGAGGATGCAATCCTCCCATGTCCAACCATCCAACTGCATAACTGCAGACGTGCCGGACACTCTCCCGCCCTGTGGCGTCACATGGGCAAGCAATACGCCGTTTGACCGGGTAACGGGGATAGATTCAGAGTCGGGATTATACGCCCGCTCTGCTCTCACATTTGGGTTTAGCCATCCGGTTTCGGCATTATCCGCTGTGGCGCGAACTGCGCTAATCTCAACAAGTCCAATAGTCGTCCCTGCTGCGATGAGTCCGGGGTAAACATGCATTCCGGAGATGTCCCACACCTCTGTTTCGGGCGATGTTAAAATTTCTGGTCCCATTTTAGTGATTTTTCCATTTTCAAACAGAATGCTGCCTTCAAACGATGGCTGGCTCACGGGATGTACCGTGCCGTTGGTCAACAAGATGGGGGTCTTTTGATCTGGTGCCGGTATCTGATCAGATGAAAATAGTCCGGCGCTTAACAGGCAGATGGATACGAATAATTTTCTCATTGCCCGATCTCCGTTCCACAACTGTGTTCCAAGTAATTGGGAGCACGCCATTCGTGACCTTTTTCACCATTCTTGTCCGGAGTGATTAGTACTTTTTGGATCAATGTCTGGCGCTCTTCTGCGTCTCGTCGCCTCATTTCCAGATCTTTATCCAGGTCAAAATAATTCATGCCATCTATCCAGGTTTGTTCACATTTGGTATAAACCGACAACGGATCACCACTCCAAATCACAAAATCGGCGTCTTTGCCCGGTTCGATACTTCCCACCCATTGATCTATTTTCAGTTGCTGTGCGGGATAAAGGGTGACCATTTTTAAAGCGTCTTCTCTTGAAACATTGCCATATTTGACGGCTTTTGCTGCTTCAAGATTCATTCTTCTGGCGAGTTCGTTGCTGTCTGAGTTCATAGAAACGAGGACACCTTGTTCGTGCATCAGTGCAGCATTGTATGGAATCGCGTCATACACTTCAAATTTATACGCCCACCAATCAGAGAATGTAGAGCCGCCTGCACCATGTTTTCTCATGGCATCCGCCACTTTATACCCTTCGAGAATGTGTTGAAATGTTCTGATCCTAAAATCAAAATCTTCTGCAATTCTCATCAGATTCAGTATTTCATCCTGTCTGTAGCTGTGGCAATGAACCAAGCGTTGGCCTTTCAAAACTTCCGAAAGAGCTTCAAGCTCTAGGTCGGTTCGGGGGGGTGCTATTTTCTTCTGCTCTCTCTTGGATAGAGCGGTGTATTCTTCCCATTTTTGTTGATATTCTCTTGCTGCGGAAAATCCGTCACGGATAATTTGATCTACTCCCATGCGCGTCTGGGGATATCTCGTGGTGTAGTTATCACCCCAATTGGACTGTTTTACGTTTTCACCCAAGGCAAACTTTATTCCCTCTGGCGCATTTTGGTAAATCATTTCATCTGCCGTTTGTCCCCATTTCAGTTTTACTACGGCGTTCTGCCCACCAATTGCATTGGCCGATCCATGAAACAGGTTCGCCATTGTGAGTCCGCCTGCGAGCTCGCGGTAAATAGCAATATCATTGGGATTGATCACATCTTTTATCCGCACTTCGCTTGTTATGGATTGTGTGCCTTCATTGACTGCATGTAAGGCTGTGTGAGAGTGGCAATCTATTAACCCTGGGGTAATTGTTTTTCCCCTGGCATCGATAATTTCTGCGGAACGGGGAGCATTGATGTTCTGCCCTACTTTGTAAAATTTGCCATTTTTAATCCAGATGCTGCCATTTTCGAGTATCCCAGAATCACCGCTGGTCCAAATTGTGGCATTTTCGATTATTATGTCATCATATTTTTCAGGTGGGCTGTCTAATCCAAAGGCACCTTCCGGATATCTGGTTTTCAGATTAGATTTTGGAGGAAAATCGGACTTTGCCGGTTCTTTTTGTTCTTCATCTGACACTTCCGAAACGAGAGTCATCCGCGATGGTGTGCCATCTGGGGCAATCAGCGTTCCTGTGATATTGCCATCAATGTTTGTACCCGAATAGCGGTATATCCCTTTATCCAATCCGGGTAGTTCTTCTCCCTGGAATGAAAAAAAGACAAACGGCGGTTCGTACTTAAGTTTGTCCAACGAGACCTTGGTTGTGTCGTGGTTAACGGCTCCAGAGTACGTTCCCTTCTTTTCAGAAAGTGAAAATTTATACGTCCATTGCGATTCGGCTAGTGCGCCACTCCATGCTCCCTGAACAGAAACCTTGTTACCGGTGCCATCCTGTACAAATTCATGCCCCTCAACCCAGACAGACAATACTTTGGTGCCTTCGTCGAAATAATCGCCATCCGTTACCAGCAAATTAGCATATTTGCCAGATTCCAGGGTTCCTAGAATATGTTGAACTCCCAGTTGTTTTGCAGGAATGACCGTGAGCGATGACAGCGCCTTATCTTTATCCAGGCCCCGATAAACCGAATGGAGAACGTTCTTTTTGAAGCGGCTCCGGTCTTTCAGTTTCGCAGATGTTAATGCGAATGATATTTCATGTTCGTCAAGGATACGTGGATTATCCGGTGCCATATCCCAATGCCTCAAATCTCGAAGCGAGACATCAATGGCGTACTCTTCTGCGGTCACATCTGGAGCTGCGGGAAAGTTCAGTGGTAAAATGATAAATGGTGAAGATTGCGCAATCTCATCAATTCTTCGATATTCGTAGCCTGAACCCGCCATCCACAGCGGAAGATTGAATTGGGTTGATAACTTCAAAGCTCTGAGCGCATTGATATCATCATCAACCTTAAATACAAATGGGGAATTACCTGATAAATGTGTGGCAAGGGCCTGGAGCGCATCATCGGTCTGTGGTTTCGGATTTTCAGCCGGGTAGTTTATCCATGCATTTAAGGCCTCGCCGTACCAGTTGGCATCAAAAAACGACTGGCGGATTAAGGCAATAGTACCAAGCAATGAGTTGGGGTAAGTTTCATCTGCCCAGGATCCATGTTCAAAGGCAATCCATTGCGAAGAGACGCTTCCCGCCAAAGCATTGTTTTTTTCATCACCAAGGTTGACCAGCTGACCGTTTCCGCGAAAGATACCTTTCTCGGGCACTAGCAGGGCAGTAGTAAATCCTGCCTTTCTCAGGGCATCGGCGTCTTCATCTTTTAAATTCGCTAAAGTTGGGGTGGTTTCTGGGTGAACCCGAGAATTCCAGTGAGGGTGGGCTGATTTGCCGGCAGACTCTGCCATGGGTGTTTCCACATACATATCAATGAATCCGGGGTAAATTGTTTTACCTGTCATATCCAGAATGCGTGCGTCCTTTGGGATATCGACATTTTTCCCAATTTCAACAATCTTTTGATCGCGAACAACGATTGTACCTTGCTGAATTTCGTTACCGGGGGAAACGACAATACGGGCGTTGATAAATGCATAAACATGGGGGGTTCTGTCTCGTAATCCGATCTCGGGATTAACTTGTGAAAATATTACCGTAACAAAAATAAGGAGATAAAAATATGGTGTTTTCATGAGTCAATCAACTCTTTGACCAGAGATCGATCCTGAGGCCACACGGGTCAGAAAAAGCGCCGATAAATCCGTGATCACCAATGCTTCTCTTGGCTTCAAGCTCCTTGCCACCCAATTCAACGGCCTTGACCAGTGTTGCAGGAATGTCGTCAGTCTCAAAATAAATAGCGATCTGTGACGATTGGATGGTTTCAACTGAAAACAATCCTCCCGAATCGGTGTCAGAAAGCAAGAGCAAGTAATAGTTGTCAGAAAACTTCTCAATTTTCCAACCAAAAAGCGCCTGATAAAACGCTTTGGAAATCTCCAGATTTGTGCTGGGTAGTTCAAAATGGGCGATATTATGCATTGGGCCTCCTTTTTTAATGAAACGATTCTTGAATTTGAGAAGAATTTACATCGTTTTGGCGTCAGCACACTACGTATGCGTGTATCTCTTTGTAATCCAGCGCTCTTGCCAAAATGGAAATAGTAGATAAAAACATGGTTGGGTGTGGGATTCCATCCGGAATGGGGTGATTCCCGCAACAATAGGTAGTTACCCCGTCCGGTTTGTTCACATATAATTGAGTGAGGTCGATAAACTCCACAGTAGATATCTTTTGCCTACCAACCAATGGATTAATTCCCGTTCTATTTACATGATCGTTTACGGGAATAATTTTACCCACCAGATTATTTAGCGAGGGGCAATCGAAGATTTCAATCGTGTCAGATTTTTCAAGAATCGATTTTAAAACCGCAATTGTTTGTTCAATATTTTCCGGATCAATTATGATCGGATTACTACCAGAAGGTAGCCTGCGGTCTGCTAATTGTCGTGTGTAGATGGTTTCCATTGTGGTCTTTCTCCAAATAAAGCCCGGCCGATGCGTACATGTGTGGCTCCCTCTTGAATGGCAATATGGTAGTCATTGCTCATCCCCATAGAAAGCGCCTGACATGTGTGAATGCCGGCTTTAAAAATTTCATCGCGTATTGATCTGGTGGCTGAAAATACCTGACATAAAATATTTTTGTCGTCGGTCTTGGGGGCTATTACCATGATCCCCCCAAGTTCAATTCCAGGGTGTTGGTGTACTTCTTTTGCCACCAACAGAGCATCTGACGAATCAATACCAAATTTGTTATCATCTTTTCCCGTGTTAACCTGTAGATAAATTATTTGACGCTTTTTTATACGGACAGCGGCATCCCCAATCCGTTTTGCAAGATGTCCAGAATCAACCGATTGGATCACATCAAAAAGCGGGACAACTTTATTTACCTTATTGCTTTGCAAATGACCAATAAAATGCAATTCTGTGTCGTTCCGATATTTAAATTGAGGAAGTTTATTCGCTGCTTCCTGAATCCGGCTTTCACCCATCGTTTTCAACCCGTGCTCGTACGCAGCAATCATATATTCTACCGGAAATGCCTTTGTTACTGCGACTAACGTGATATCGTCAGGCAATCTCCCACATCCCTCGGCGACGCGCCTGATTTCTTTTTCAACGGATTGAATATTTGAACTGGTGATCATTCTGCATTTTGGTCCGTTTCTTCAGCCTCATCCTTGCCATCGTCTTTCTCCATAACCCGTGTAATGGAGGAAATTATTGATCCTTCATCCAATCGTAACAGGTGAACCCCCTGTGTGTTTCGGCCGATTACCCGGATCGCTTGAACGGATTGTCTGATCATAACGCCAAAGTCTGTAATAATCATTAAGTCATCTGAATTGACGACCTCCAACATGGCGACCAATTTTCCAACTTTTTCAGAGGTTTTTAAAGTGATGATGCCTTTACCGCCGCGGTTTTGGACCCGGTATTCAAGAATACTGGTTCGCTTTCCAAATCCTTTGTCTGTGGCAGCCAGAATAGTTCCTTCTCGTTTGACTGCAATCATCCCAATCACATAGTCGTCTTTTGAACTTAGAGTGATTCCCTTCACGCCCATGGTTTTTCGGCCGGTGGGCCGGATGTTGTTTTCATTGAATCGAATAGATTTCCCGTTCCGTGTTCCCAGAATAATATCTTCGTCTCCGGTGGTAATTTTGGATTCAATTAATTCATCCCCATCTTTGATTTCGATGGCAAAAATGCCTCCCTTTCTCGGGCGGCTGTATTGCGACAGATTGGTCCGCTTGACAAGCCCATTTCGAGTTGCCATAACAACATAACTTTCATTAGAAAAGTCTTTTACTGAGACAAACGCACTGACTTTCTCGCCAGTAGAACAACCGATGAGATTCACAATAGCCCTGCCACGCGATGCTCTTCCCGCTTCAGGAATTTCATGAACCTTGAGCCAATAGCAACGCCCGCTGTCAGTAAAAAAGAGCATGTGGTTGTGGGTCGATTCTACAAACAAGTGTTCAACGAAATCATCCCCTTTCGCCTTAGCGCCCTGCATGCCTCTGCCACCACGTCGTTGTCTTTTCCAGCCAGAAGAAGCGGTTCTTTTTATGAAACCATTATGGGTTATGGTGATAACCATGTCTTCGTTGGCGATCATATCTTCAACGCTGAAATCGCCCGCCGCGCCAACAATTTCGGTGCGTCGTTTTTGTTGATATCTTTCAGCGACATCGTTAAATTCTTGTTTCATGATATCGCTTTGTTTACCGTAATTCTCCAGAATGAATTTCAGTTGTTCAATCAGCATGAGTAATTCACGATATTCGGCGACAACTTTATCGACTTCAAGTGATGTCAGTCTGTGTAATCGCATCTCCAGTATCGCCTTTGCCTGCCTTTCAGAAAATTCAAACCTTTCGATTAGGCCTATTTTCGCTGATTCCGGATCTTTGGACGCCCGAATAATTGCAATGACCTCATCGATGTTATCCAACGCGATTTTAAGCCCCTCAAGAATATGCGCTCTATCTTCTGCTTCCTTCAATTCAAACCGGGTGCGTTTAACTATAACGTCCCTTCTGAAATTCAGAAAATGGACCAACGCTTCTTTGAGATTCAGAAGGCGTGGTGCTCCATCTACGAGCGCGAGCATGTTGACCCCGAAGGTGTCTTGAAGTTGGGTGTGTTTGAACAGGTTATTCAGAACGACGCTGGCAATCGCATCTTTTTTGCATTCAACAACAATCCGGATGCCGTCTTTATCAGATTCATCCCGAAGGTCGGAGATGCCCTCTAGTTTTTTCTCCCGGACTAAGTCGGCAATTTTTTCAATCTGGTTGGCTTTATTCACCTGATATGGGAGCTCATGGACGATGATCCGCTCTCTGCCGGTTTTTGTTTCTTCGATGCTTGCCCGGGCTCGCATAATTACTCTTCCACGCCCGGTTTTGTAGGCATCATTAATACCGTCCGTGCCGAGAATCATGGCGCCGGTGGGGAAGTCCGGTCCTTTGATATAATTTTCGATTAATTCATCGATAGTAAGATCAGGATTGTCGATCAGCGCTTTTAATCCTTCAATGATCTCGTTCAGATTCTGTGGTGGAATTTTCGTTGCCATCCCAACAGCAATCCCGTCCGCGCCATTCATTAACAGATTTGGAATTACGGTGGGTAGTACTTTTGGTTCATTGAGCGTATCATCAAAGTTTGCTGCCCAGTCAACGGTATCTTTTTCAATATCTCTCAACATTTCGGATGACATTCTGGACATTCTTGCTTCGGTGTACCGCATCGCTGCCGCAGAGTCACCGTCAATCGAGCCAAAATTGCCTTGTCCATCCATTAGGGGGTATCTGAGAGACCATGGCTGCGCCATTCTGACCAGCGCATCATAAACGGAGCTGTCGCCATGTGGATGGTATTTGCCCATAACCTCACCCACAATTCTAGCGCATTTCTTATAAGCCCTGTTCCACGATGCGCCCAGTTCCGAAGTTCCATACAACACCCGTCGGTGGACGGGTTTCAATCCATCTCTTACATCCGGTAATGCCCGGCTGACAATAACTGACATGGCATAATTAAGATATGATTCACGCATTTCATGAACAATATCTCTGTCTTTAACATTTCCACCGATTATATCCATTTACTTCCCTTATACATCCAGGTTAACAACAAATTTTGCGTTTTTCTCTATAAACATGCGTCGCTCCATGACGTCTTCACCCATCAATCGTGAAAAAATCCTGCTGGTTTCACTCATATCTTCGACAGTGACCTTGAGAAGCGTTCTCTTTTCAGGGTCCATCGTTGTTGACCAAAGCTGGTCGGCATTCATTTCACCCAATCCTTTATATCTTTGAAGCACAATTTTTTTGTTTGGATTCTCTTTTTTCAAACGTTTTAACACAACCTTTTGCTCTGTCTCATCATACGTGTAAACTATTCGGCTTCCAATTGTCAGCTTATACAATGGTGGTTGGGCAATATAAATGTGCCCATTGAAGAACAATTGTGGCATTTTGCGGTAAAGAAATGTGAGCAACAGTGTTCTGATGTGGCTGCCGTCCACGTCAGCATCTGTCATGATAATGACTTTATGATACCGGAGATTATCAATGTTGAAATCTCCTTCGAATTCATCAGAATTTTCATCATTAAATCTCGCCCCGAGAGCGGTGATTATCGTTTGAATTTCGTTATTTGAGAGCAGTTTGTCAATTCTGGCTTTCTCCGCATTGATCACCTTGCCTCTCAACGGAAGTATCGCCTGATATCTACGGTTGCGCCCTTGTTTTGCGGAGCCTCCAGCCGAATCACCTTCCACCAAATATAATTCGCTCAATTCAGGGGATTTTTCACTGCAATCTGCAAGCTTTCCTGGTAATGCTGAAACTTCAAGTACATTTTTTCTTCTGACCAGTTCTCGCGCTTTTCTTGCTGCGTCTCTGGCTCTGGCTGCCATTTCTGCTTTACCAAGAATTTTTTTAGCGATAGTCGGATTTTGTTCAAAATAATCTGTGAGTCCTTCGGTTATAATTGAATCACAAATGCCTTTTACTTCACTATTCCCCAACTTGGTTTTGGTTTGGCCTTCAAATTGTGGTTCTGCAATTTTCACTGATAACACAACCGCCAGGCCTTCGCGGACATCGTTTCCGCTGAGCGAGAATTGTACTCCTTTAACAGGTTTAAACAAGTTGTTCTTTACGGCGTATTGGTTTAGTGTGCGTGTTAGGGCTGATTTGAAACCTGCGAGGTGGCTTCCCCCTTCAATTGTGTTAATATTATTTACAAACGTGAGGATGTTTTCAGTATATGAATCATTGTATCTCATGGCCATATCAACGACCACATCTTCTTTTTGACCGGAGATGACCACTGGTTTCTCAAAGACGGGATTGTGACCATGGTCTATGTGTCTTACAAATTGGGCCAGGCCGCCCTTAAAATGATATACCGCTTCTTTTTTCTCTTCGGTGCGAACATCTTTTAAATTGATAGTCAAGTTGCTGTTGAGGAATGCCAATTCTCTCAGGCGTTCGTCAATGACGGCAAAATCAAATTCGTTTTTCGTAAAAATTTCAAAATCAGGATAGAAAGTAGTGGTTGTCCCTGTCCTTTTTGTCTTTCCAATAACTTCTACTTTGGATTTAGCGTCTCCTTTTTCGAATCGCTGGTGGTGTATCTTGCCTTCACGGTGAACTTCAACCGAACAATGTGAAGACAATGCATTGACAACGGATACGCCTACGCCGTGTAAACCTCCTGATACCTTGTAAGAGTCTTTGTCAAACTTTCCTCCGGCGTGTAGCACCGTCATAACCACTTCAAGCGCGGAACGACCCTCTTCTTGGTGAATATCAACCGGGATTCCCCTGCCATTATCTTCTACGGAGATTCCGTAATCCGGTAAGATGGACACGCTGATGGTGTCGCAGTGACCCGCAAGAGCTTCATCAATGCTGTTGTCAATAACCTCCCATACTAGATGGTGCATACCCCTTTTGTCGATGTCGCCGATGTACATCGCGGGCCGCTTCCGAACGGCCTCAAGCCCTTTTAAAACAGTAATGTTTTCGGCGCCGTAGTTGGCTTTTTGCGCTGTTGTCATATAAACGTGATTTCCTTAATTATTACTTTTTTTTGAATTTCATTTAGTTTTATTAAAATTTCATGTTTTTGCATCGTCAGTTCGTTTCTCCAGGCGGGACCGGAGGTTTTTACAATCAGTTTATTGCCGAAAATCTTTACTACTTTAGAGTTTTCCGCCACAATTTCCCCCACAGCATCAGACCAAGCTCTCTCAAAACCTGCTAAATTAAGCTTTGCAGATATGGATGGTTCGCCTAGTAGGCTTTTAATTGCATCTGAAAGGCGAGAAACCATCTTTTTAATCCAAGTGAATGGTGTTGATTTTGCCCCACGCTTGATTTAAAATATCCATAACGCTTCGATCTGTAGAAGTAATAATCGCCTGATTGTTTGATCGGAGCATATCCATTATTTTCAAGCCTCTTTCATTATCCAGTTTTGCCAAGAGATCATCCAACAATAAGACGGGGGGGTTCCCTAAATACTTCTCAATAAATTTGCATTCAGTGTTTTTTAAAACCGTCAGGAGAAGTTTCTTTTCTCCCTGTGAAGCAAAGTATCTTGCCGGTGCCTTATTAACCAAAAATAAATAGTCGTCTTTTTGTGGACCGTATAGGTTTGATCTTTTCAATATTTCCTGTTTTTTTACTTGTTGTAATTGATGGAGAAACTCATTTTTTGATTCAACCGATTTGGGAGAATATTTTATTTCTGTTTCAATACCATTAAGTTCGTTCGGCCAGGACACGCTAAATAATTTTGCAAACTGTTGGAAAAAGTATTTTCTTTGTTTCCATAGGACGACTCCTGTCTCCGCCATTTTATCTGACCATAACTGAATCATTTCGTCATTTTTTTCAAATAGCAGAATTTTTCTTTGCCGGAGAATCTTATTATACTCTTTTAGTGAAAACAGGTATTGTTTATCAATTATTGAAAATAGCCGGTCAAAAAAATTTCTTCTTATAACGCTTGAACCATCAATCAAGTTGATATTCTCAGGCGCCATAACCACAACAGGAAAAACATCAATTAGGTCTAAAATTGAAGTAATTGCTTTTTTATCTATTGTTATTCTGTGTTGATCACCCAAACAGGCCACGCTTATTGTTTTTTTGACATTGTCATCAGTTATTATTTTCCCTTTAATATAAAAACTATCCTTTTCAAAATTGATCATGCTTTTTCTTTGACTGTTTTTAAAACTTTTGCCCATTGACAGCGAATAAATGGATTCTAATATTGTTGTTTTACCTTTACCATTTTTTCCATAAATCAGATTAATACCCGGGGTGAACTCACAGTCATAACTTTCAAAATTCCTGACATTTTTAATTTCTATGCTTTCAATGATCATCTACTAATCGTTAATTCTGATGGGCATGAGCAGCGTAACTATGTTTTCCTTTTTTGTTTTGTGTGTAAATATTGTCGCGCTCACAGGAGTTTTTAATTTCACATTTATATCATCGTCTTTTTGGTGCGCCAAAACTTCTTTTAAATATTGTGCATTATATCCAATTAAGAGCGGTTCTCCTTCGTATACACAGGAGATTGTTTCTTTTCCCGTTGTAATGTTTTCGGGATCTTCGGTGCTAATTGTGAGAGAATCTTTGGTAATGGATAAAGATATTTGTCTCGTGGATTTATTTGAAAAAATTGAAACTCTTTTGACAGAGCTTAACAGTTCGTTTTTATTAACTACCAGTTTTTTATCATTGTCTTGCGGGATTACACTCTCATAATCAGGAAATCTTTGTTTAATAATGCGTGAATAAATAGTTGTGTCGTCAAATGAAATCTGAACGTGGTTTTCGCTAATTTTTAATGCTAAATCCTTTATGTTGCCTAGTTGGTTTCTGATGAGAGACAAAAACTTTGAAGGCATAACCACTTGGCCTTCAAACGCCTGTCCTTTTGCTTGGTCTTTAATATACCGAACCAATCTGTGGCCATCTGTTGCAACTGTGATCAATTGATTTTCTTTTACCTGAAGCAACACGCCTTGCAAAGCCGGCTTCATTTCGTCTTTGCTAACTGCGTAAACCGTATTATCTATCATTTCTGTCAAATCATCGCTTTTCAATAAAAGCTCGTTTGCTTGATCAATTGTTGGAATCGCTGGAAATTCATCAGCCTGTTTTCCCATGATTGTGTACTTCCCATAATGGGTATTAATAATGATTTTACCAACATCTGTTATTTCAAAGGACAAATCACCTTCATCTAGCTCCTGAGTAATATCGAGTAGTGTTTTGATTGGAATCGCAATCATTCCTGTTTCTTTAATTTCGGAGTTAACAAATATCGACAGGGTGATTTCCAAGTCTGTGGCTCGTAGTTCGATACCGTCTTTACGTATATCAAACAAGACACAGCTGATAATAGGCAACGTAGATCTCGTTGGAATAACCTTATTTAATTGTATCAAAGAACTTTGGAGTTTCGTTTTATCGATTGAAAAAAACATTGATTAGTTCCTCTTTGTTTGTTGTAATAAAATAATTAGTCTTAGTAATTCTAATAATTTTTTATTTATGTTATTGAATACTGTTTGTGAAATGACAAAAAAACAATCTAACTCATTATTATTAAAGAGAATAATCTAATAATAAAAACAAGAAAAAACAGTGGATAACTTGGTGAATATGTTGATAAACTAGTAAAAACACAACCCTGGGTTTACTCTGTTAAAAAACTTTAATGAAAATTTCACTTTTAAGATCATTTACCCACTCAAAGAACTCATCGTTGGTTTTTTTCTGTAAAGCCAATTGTTCAATGAATTTCCATGAATTTTCCAAAGATGGTTTTTCAGACGGCTTTGATTCGTGCACAAACACAAGCATAAAGCTGTTAAAACCCGATTCGAAAGGATATGAAAAACTAGCTTCTGATAATTCGGCAATCTGTTGAAGTATATCACCGCTGATGTTTTGATTTGCTGTTAGCGGATATACTCCTGAATGGTTATTGTAATTTATAGAGTAGTCGATTGCCAAAGAATCAAATAGTCCGGGATTTGCTTCAAGAAAATAAAAATGATTACGTATCTCATTTAAAGCATCTTCTTTATCGGATGGTGTTGGTGCAACACTTTTTAATATGTGGCGGACTTTGATCTTTTCGCCCTGTTTGTCTAACAGTTGAATTAAATGATATCCATAAACCGTACTAACGGGCTGGCTAACGCCACCGATTTCCAATAAAAATGCCGCCTCTTCAAACTCGCGTACCAAAGAACCCCTGTGGATCCAGCCAAGCTCGCCACCGGATTCAGAAGAGCCTTTATCGTCTGAATATTGTTTTGCCAGAGTTGAAAAATCAATACCTGCAATAATGCTGTCTCGAAGCGATTGGATTAGATTAATGGAATTATTTTTTGCTGTGTCGCCCGGTAGAATCGGTACTTCGATAATGCTGTAACTCGTACTTGCAATACTCCGTGGAAGTGAATCTTGATATGTGTTGTAAAAAGTTTCAACCTCTGGTCGAGTAATGGAAACGCTATACATAAAACTTCCCTGGTATCGATCAACCAACATTAGTTTGTAAAGATCTTCGTAATAATCCTTACGAAATGCGCGTATTGATTGACTTAGATATTCTTCTAATTTGTCTTCCGATCCTGCTTTGGCGATCATTGATTCTACTTGTTGATCCAATGCAAGTTTTACTTCTGATTCAGATATGGAAATAAGCGTATCGTTTTTTGCATATTCAAAAATAACGTTTTGCTGGATAAGACTATTTAAGGATTTTTCAACAAATGAATTAACTAAATATGGATTTGAGGAAACATCCACCTCATCCTGCATTGCTAACAATTGAGCGTTTTGATAAACTTCGCTTTGCAAGATAACATTGTCGCCAACTATCGCGACGACACCATCAACTTGTTGTTGAGTGAATAATAATGAGGAAGCGAGAATAAAAACATACAGGTATTTCATTCGCTACCTGTCGTCTGACTGTTGTTCGTGACCACGGGATAATTAAAGAAAGAGGGATTAACGGAAACCTGATATTTTGTTTTCAATCCTTCAAAGGTTTCATCTTTATCGCTAGCCTTTTTTTCTCTGAGTAAAATGGAATAAATTTTATTGTATACCTTTTCAATTTCTTTATAACTCTCGGGAAGTTTTTCTTCCAATTTTATAATTGACCATGAGCGGTTAAGTTTTTCGAATGGCGGGGAAACATCACCCACGCTCATTGAAAAGGCCTTTTGCCCCATTATGTCGTATTTTCCCTCAGTAAACGGATCAACCAGCCCACCGTCTTCGGGATTAATTTGGCCGTACATTTCTGTTAGATAAACAAAACCACTTCCGCTTTGGAATAAGCCATACAAGCTGTCGGCCAGGCTTTTTGTTGATACGTTTAATTCCCGAATAGAAACCTTGGAGCCTTCTTTGTAATCTCGATCTTTATTTGTATTATAATATTGTACAACCTGAGTGCTGTCGATATCGGACGTGTTATCTTCAATATATTTCCTGAAAGCATCATACAGTATTGCAGTCTCATAATCATCAAACAATGACAAAAACTCTAAATTTTCACCTAAATGGTGTTCGAGGGCATTCTTGAGAGCAATTTCCTGTAACACAATTGTTCGGAATGCCATTTTCAGAGATTCCATATCAGTAATGATTGGTCTGCGTGACGCTGGAGATTGTGCTAGTTTTTCCGCGAACCATTTTGCCCCAAACCCCTTCCCATCAAATACACAAATGATGTTGAGATTTTCAGAGCGTGATAAAACGGATTGAAGGTCAATGTTTGGATTGCCGGTTATTTTGTTTTTCTTTGACGTTTTTTCAATATCCTCAAGTACAGACTGGAGGTTTTCGTCATGGAATGTCACCGCATTGTCAGAAATCATTTTTTCGTCGTAGACCTCGGCGGTTTTAAAAAGTTGAGAATTGATACATTTACGAGCAACTTGTCGAACAACCTTAGGAGATTTGGGGTCATCAATATTAAACCCGGTATCGCGAACATCAGAGATAAATATCAAATGGTATCCATAATCAGTCAAAACCGGATCTGATAATTCGTTAATGTCTAAGGAAAAAGCCGCGAGCTGAAAATCGTGAACTGTCTGACCCCATTCAATCCACCCAAGCATACCGTTGTTAGAAGTGACGCTTTTATCATCAGAATATTGGAGCGCAAGCACTTCAAACTCTTGGCCGGATTCGAATTCTTCTTTTATTTTAAGTGCAAGTGTTTTTGACTCCTCAATAGATCGGTTTACCTGTTTTTGTAAACGACTACCGTCGAAACCAATTAAAATGTGGTGAACAACCACTTCTTTCTTTAGAAATTCTTTCGTCAGGTTGAGTAATTGTTCTGTAACAAGTGGTTTGGCAACGAATTCTTCATAAGAAAAATTTACAAGCAGGCGATCTCTTTGGTTTGAAATTTTTATGCGAGTTTCAGGATTTTGGTGGAGCTTTAATTCCATAGCCTCTCTGGCATACACTTTTCTGCGAATAAAATCATCAATTACGCGTAGTTTGTGACTATCATCATATCCCGTCCATTCTCCTTCAGGATATTTTTCAAAGAACAAAGAATCAGATATTTCGACATTGTCAATGGTAATAATAGCTTGAGAACCAAAAGACAACGCCAAAAACAATAAAAAACACATTCTAAATTTCATCACAAAGCAATTCCTATTTTTTGTTAAAAGCATCATATAATTTATCGAAAAATCTGTCAATCGTCGAAGGAATATCTTCTAATGAGATGCCCGAAACGAAGATTTTTATTTTGCCTGAAGATTCTTCTTTATACCAATATTTGTAATTATAGTTAGAAAAATAATCATTAACCGCATTTAAAAACACTCCAACACGCGAAACAATGTATTCTCGAACAAACCCAAATACCAACACACCATCAGCCAGGGCAACTCTATCAACTCCAAGCACACAACAACGAATTCTGATATTTGTTTCAAAAATCAAATGCTGCACCAATTCGGGAATTGGACCAAATCGGTTCTCAAGTGCATATTCTGTTTCCAATATGTCATCAGCTGTATTTGCCTGAGCAAGTCTTCTATAAAAATCAAGCCTTAGTCCCGTTGGGTGGATATAGGAATGGGGAATGGTTCCATCATTAAAAATGCTAACAGAAATTTGATCTGGCCGAAGGTCTATAATGCTTTTTGGATTCAATTTTTGCTTTAAGGCTTGGTTGATAAGTTGTGTGTATAACTCTGATCCCACGCGACCGACACCCCCGCTTTGTTGGTATCCCAAAACAGTGCCGGCCCCTCGGATCTCCAAGTCCATAGTCGAGATATTATACCCCTCTCCCAACCCGGAATGTTTTTCTATGGCCTTAAGGCGTCGAAAGGCATTATTGTTTAACGTTAATCCTTTCGGAACAAGAAGCAAAGCAAACGCCTTTCTATTACTGCGACCTACGCGCCCTCGAATTTGATGAAGCTGGGACAGTCCAAAACGATGGGCTTTGTTGATAATGATTGTATTGGTGTTTGGAATATCAATTCCAGTTTCAATAATTGAACTGCAAATAAGAATGTCTGTTTTGTGATTCTGAAAATCAATAATTGTTTTTTCCAGCGTTGTGGCTGGCTCTTGGCCGTGGGCAACGGATATTTTCAACAAAGGAAAATGCTCGGTTAGCAGGCTGAACATTTCCAAGATAGTTTTTACTTCATTGTGAACAAAGAACACCTGTCCTCCACGGCGGATCTCGTTAAAAACAGCACGCTTGATAGTTTCAATATCAAAAAATGAAATCTGTGTGTTAATGGGGTGCCTGGATACAGGAGGGGTTTGAAGTGTTGAAATATCGCGAATACCACTAGTGGCCAAATGTAGCGTTCGGGGAATTGGTGTTGCGGACATGGATAGCACATCAAGATTTTTTTGTAATTCCTGAATCTTTTCTTTTTGATTTACGCCAAACCGCTGCTCTTCGTCAATGATTAAAAGCCCCAAATTTGCAAATGTTACCCGGTCTGACAACAAAGAATGGGTGCCGATGATAATATCCAAATTACCAGAAGCAAGATTGTTTAATGTCTCTTTAATTTCCTTTCCAGACCGAAACCTCGAAACCATGCCAATACTTATACTAAATTCATCCAAACGAGATTTAAATGTTGAAAATAATTGATTTACAAGAATGGTTGTTGGTGCGAGAACAGCAACCTGTTTGCCGTTATATACCGATCTAAATGATGCGCGGACGGCAATTTCTGTTTTCCCAAAACCAACGTCACCACAAAGCAATCGATTCATTGGTTGATTGCTAAATGACATATCATTGCTAATTTCATTCCATGCGGTCTCTTGGTCGAGAGTATCTGAATACGGAAATCGAGCCAGCAGAACATCCTCTATTTCTGAGTCATATTTATATGGGTTTCTTGTTGTTGATGTTCGTTCGGCATACGACATAAGCAACTTATCAACAATTTCCTCCGCGCGACTTTCTGCCGAAGCCTTTTTACGCTTCCATGTTTTTGTTTTGGTTAGGCTGTCAAGCGATACTCCTGGTTGGTTAGAGGAGGCATAAAAAGTTAGCTTTCTGATCATTTGAACAGAGAGAGAAATAAGCCCATTTTCTTCAAATTCCAAAAGAATGAATTCTGCTTTAGCATCTTCGTTTTGCTTAAGGCCTAAATACCGACACAACCCATAATCATTATGAGCTAAAATATCGCCCTGCTCAATCTTATCAAAATCTATAATCTGTGACTGATGAGCAATATTAGTAGCGGTTGAAGCCTGTCCTCTTGTTTCAAACCAAGGTGGAACAATAATCCTACCGCATTCATGAATAAACCCAAGCCCAGTTAGTTGCAAATCTATTTCAAAATTAAGAAGGCCCTTACTGCGTTGGTTGATAAACTCCTTCAAGGGCAAGGGTGAGAATGGGAAGCGGATAGTTTTGTTTGGAGGGACGTGGTTTCCAATAATAATGGTATTCTCATCAGTAACATGAATTTTAGTTAGATTTTCCGTAAAAACATCAAAGAATGAGACGCCGTCCTTGTTGCCCCGATCCACAGGAGGAATTTTAACCAAAGATAATTTATCTGTTGTCATTTGAGAATCGATATTAAAAGAAAAAAGATCCACTTCATCCGCTAGGAAATTAATTCTGACAGGAGAGTTGGAGGAGATTGGAAATACATCAACAATGCCACCCCGGATTGCATACGCACCCGGGCGAACAACGATTTCTCCCACAACATATTCTGCAGAGATCAACCAACCAATCAATGAATCAAATAGAATGTTTTTATCAACTTCTAAAGGAGGTGTTTTTTCATAGGAGAAGCAGCTTTCTCTGAGCGCCGCCTCTGTAGACAAGATAAAGCGGATGTCTCGAGGAAATGATTGAATTATTGATTTACTTATTTGCCGTCGCCTTTCGTCTTCTGACAAAAAACCTGCCGGCGAGGGGGCGATAAAAAGCGGATCGGGCAAAGCGAGCCCACAATTAATTTCCCAGTTGGGAACGAGATATTCATCAATAACTGAATACAGATTTTGTGGAGAAACAATTAGCAATGTATCGTGGATTGAATTTACAAGAGATGTTAGCGCACCAAGATGAAATCCCTGGATTTCAACCGCACCATCAGGCAAACTGGTTGTTGGGTCGACCTGCTTATCGAAAAAATTTCGTAGAATTTCAGAGCCATGTTTCATGTGAAACAATTCACCGTAAATGTATGCTTAGAGCAAAAATATCCGAAGGAGACACCCCTGCGATTCTTGAAGCCTGACCAAGCGTTTGTGGTTTGATAGCGTTAAGCTTTTCTCGGGCTTCGCTTGATAGGTTGTTAATTTGAGAATAGTCTATTTCGTAAGGAATTAATACGGATTCAATACCCTTCATCTGCTCCATACGAATTTTTTCACGAGCGAGATACCCAGAGTATTTAATATCGGTTTCGGCTGTAAAAAGATCCTGCTCATCGTAAATATTAAGCTCCGGTAAAATTTCACTGATTTCCGCAATGGAAACACCATTTTGTTTTAAATACTCGTCAGCTCGTTTTTTTAAACCATCAATGATGGGGATATTATTCTTACTTAATATTGTCCGTACACTTTCAATTTTGTTTCGACGGGAGTTCATCTTTTCGCACTGTTTTTTACTTACACATCCAATCTCAAACCCTTTTTGCGTTAATCGCAAATCGGCGTTATCTGATCTAAAAGAGAGTCTGAATTCAGCGCTGGATGTAAACATCCTATAAGGCTCGGTAATATTTTTTGTAATTAGATCATCTATGAGTACACCGATATACCCATCTTGTCGTGTAAGTACAAATTCGCGTTTTTTATTAATTTTAGCAATTGCATTAATGCCAGCAATTAATCCCTGCGCTGCAGCCTCCTCATAGCCAGATGTGCCATTAATTTGACCAGCAAAAAAAAGACCTTTTAATGCTTTGCTCTCAAGCGATGCCGTTAGTTGAGATGGAATACAATAATCGTATTCAATTGCATACCCAGGCCTAATCAATTTCACGCCTCTTAGCGCATGGATTGAGCGCAAAGCCTGTATTTGCACAGATTCTGGCATACTGGTAGAAAACCCGTTAACATAAATTTGATGAGAGTCCCGCCATTCAGGCTCTAAAAATAACTGATGATGACCACGGTCAGAAAAGCGTACAATTTTATCCTCGATGCTGGGACAATATCTCGGTCCGATTCCAGAAATTTGCCCTGAATACATCGCTGACAATTTAATATTGTCAAATAGTAAATTGTGACATTCTGTATTAGTGTATACAATGTGACATGTCTGGTTTGGTGGTTTGAACGGTCGTGATGTTTGAGTAGAGAATGGGATTGGAGTAGAGTCTCCACCAGATATTTCCGTCTCACTCCAGTCTACAGAATCTCTGTGAATTCTCGGCGGTGTTCCAGTTTTTAATCTTCCAATTTTAAATCCGTAGTTCAACAACGATTCACTTAACCCATTTGCAGGTATTTCTCCAAAACGCCCCGCAGGGAATGTTCTTTTCCCAATATGGATTAGTCCATTTAAAAATGTACCAGATGTTATAATTAGACAATCACAGGTTAATACAGTTCCATCTCGCAAAATTGCGGTTTTGATTGAAGCTTTATCAACAGAAAAATCAACAACTTCTCCCTGAAGCACTTTGATGTTTTTTTGTTGTGAAATATGGTGAATGGCGAGGCGAGAATATTCAACCTTGTCTATTTGTGCGCGAGGACCCCAAACAGCCCGACCCTTTGATCGATTTAACATTTTAAATTGAATTCCAGCAAGATCGGCCATCATTCCCATCATGCCTCCCAAGGCATCTATTTCTTTGACAAGATGGCCCTTGGCAAGCCCACCGATAGCAGGGTTACACGAAGCCCTGCCAATAGCAGCCTTGTCCATGGTAACCAATATTGCCCTCCCGCCCATCCGAGAGATTGCATGCGCTGCTTCAAGGCCGGCGTGTCCAGCGCCAGCAACGACTACTGTGGGAATATTCATGCTATTATCTTAATTTTACTTTCCTACACAGAAATTTGTAAAAATATTGTCAATGACTTCTGTGTTGGTAATTGTACCAACAACGTCATCGAGAATATTAACAAGTTCTCTCAAATCAGATGCCAAAAGATCAATTTCGGAGCCTGACTTAAAAGCGCCTAAACTATTATTAATAAAGACCTTGGATCTTTCTAATAGAGCACTTTGTCTTGATGTCATCAAAAACGAATTATTCTCATTATAATTTTCATAAGAAGTAATAATTTTTGTGGATAGTTGTGTGATTAACTCGGCTATTCCGAAGTCGTTTTTAGAGGAAGTACAGATATAATTTTCGTTAGTCGAATTTGAACCCCCTATACCCAAATCACACTTTGTCTTGACAAAAATAATGCGATCTTGATCAACGTTGATATTGAAATTGTTAAATTCATGAATCGGGTCTACATCATCAATAAAAATGAGATAGTCTGCGCGCCCCATTTCTGTAATAGTCCTTTTAATTCCCAAACGCTCAAGGAAATCATCCGATTCCCAATAGCCAGCGGTGTCAATTAAGCAAATAGAGAAGTGTTCGAGATCAAACCAAGTTTCGAGAGTGTCCCTCGTCGTTCCGGGAAGATTTGATACAATGGCCCTCTCGTGACCAATCATGGCGTTAAACAGGCTTGACTTGCCAGAGTTGGGGCGCCCGATCAATGGAACTCTGATCCCTCGCGAAAGAAGCTTCCCTATTGAAAAGGAAGAAGAAAGTTCATGAATGGAATTTGAAATATTTTGAAGCTTATTTATAATAACTTTAACATCAGTAAATGTAATTTCATTTTCCTGAAAGTCGAGCTCGTGTTCGATTAAAGACAGAATATCAAGCAGGGCTTTTCGCAAGGAATCAATTTTTTTACCTAACTTACCAGACAAATTCCTCAAATTTGCTGAAGCCTCTGAACTGGTTTTGGAATTAATCAGACCAACAATGGATTCGGCTTGCAATAAATCGATTTTACCATTCATAAACGCCCGGTAAGAAAATTCTCCTGCAAGTGCTGCTCGAACACCATGATGGTATAACGCAGACAATATTGCACGAGGTACGTATTCTCCGCCATGACAAGAAATTTCAAGAATATCCTCACCCGTATAGCTGTCGGGAGATGAAAAGAAAGTAACCAGGCACCTATCAATTGTTTCTCCGGTGTCTGGCGAAGAAATATTTGCGAGTGTTGAATAACGGGGTTTTAATCGGCGTTTCCCCGTCAGGCGGAAAATTAAATTATCAATGTTTTTTCCGGAGACCCTAATGACTGCAATTGCACCAATTCCAAATGGCGTAGCCAATGCAGCAATGTTATCATCTACATAATTAGGCATTTAAAACAAAATTTAAGACGCTTTTTTTATTGCAGCAGCACGGATTTTTTTCTGTTGAAGGAAGCTCAAAAAGTTATACACGGCGTAGTACAGGTTTAGACCGGATGGGAAAGTATTAAACAATAATAAGAAAAACCCTGACATGATATACATCATTGGGCGCTGGCTTTTATCCATTGTTGCCATGGATTGTTTCTGTTGCAAAAACATGGTGAGGCCCATAACAAGGGGGAGTATTGCAACACCATCTCCATAAATTGGTACAGAAAACGGAAGATTGAAAATTACATCTGGCTGAGAAAGGTCTTTTATCCAAAATATAAATTCGGCACCTCTAAACTCTATTGTATTTCTAAAAACGACAAATAATGCAAATAGCAGGGGCATTTGGATTAACATGGGCAGACATCCCCCAAGAGGGTTGACTCCATGTTCTTTTGTCAGCTTCATCATTTCCTGATTTTTCCTTTGTGGATCATTTTTATATTTTTCCTGGACAAGCTTCATCCTTGGTTGAAGCTGTTGCATTTTTTGAGCTGACTCCGCGCTCTTTTTCGTTAATGGTCCAGTGATAAGCCTGATAAGGAATGCAAACAGAATCAATACAAGTCCATAATTAATAAAAATATTACCAAATGGATTGTGTAAAAAGGTTAACAGCCCTAATATCACATATTTACTGATAGGACGGATAAATGCGAATCCCCAATTCATTGCATCATCCAGAGAATGTCCCTCAGCCTTAAGAATGCGATAGTCCTGTGGACCAATGTATAAAGATGAGTTCAGGATGGAAGTGTTGATATCGAAACCGATTGAGGCTGAATAAACCGGAGTAATTAACCGATCCCCAAATATCAAATTAGTTGCAGACAACGTACCATACTTACCGGGGAAATCTGATGTTATTCCCACAAGGAAATATTTATTCTTTATGACGACCCAATTTGTATTTCCGTCGTAGACTTTCCGCACAATTGGAGTTTCGTCTTTTAATTTAATATCATCTGTTTCTCCTGCTTGATAAATAACAGCGCCAGAGTATTGATTTTCTTCTTTTTCGCGAGATTCTGTAGGCCTTATACCATTGCGCCAGACTAATTCGAGATTTTTTCGATAGCTTTGGTCAAACCCATCAAGAGAGTAAGATTGATCAATGGAATAGGAATTTCCGGAAATAGTAATTGCTTTAGTAATATTTCTTCCGTCAGGCAGGGATAGATAAAACTTGAAAGTCATAAAATCTGAACCGCTAAGGTTGATTTGGCTAGATGGAGAATCAAGAATATCAAAATTATGATTAAAATACTCATACTCTTGCTCATCCCGATCGAACAATGCCAGACAAGGCGTGCATTGATCTGAACCTGGTAAAATTAATGACACCAAGCTATCGCCATTAAAAGAGCCGAAATCATCGTAACCACCGGAATAATTTTTTAGTTTGAAATCCTTTAATGTGCCACCCGCACGATTTGATAGTTTTGCAACAAAAAGATCTGTTTCGATATCAATCACAAGCTCATCTGCAGATGAATCCAATGGCGTATCTTCCTGTTTTTCCTCTACTTGTACTTGGTTTCGTGGAGGATTAACAGTTGTTGGCGCTTCTTCATTAATTTGCTCTTCTTGCTGGACAATTTCTTGTGGCTGATAATTCTCCGCATCGGGAGATATGAGCTTTAAATAACTCGGAGTCAAAAGAATGACCAACGCAATCAGGAGGATTGCAAAAAGATTTCGTTTCATTTCCATTATTTTAAAGGATCCCAAAGGTTATGGTTGGAAAAAGGATGGCATCTTAAAATGCGTTTAATCCCCATCAGAGAACCTTTCCCAGCACCATATTTTTGAATGGCTTGAATCGTATAATGAGAACACGATGGGGAATATCGACATGATGCAGGAAGCAGTAATCCGAGTGTATTCTGGTAGATTTTAACAAATATTACTGACGCGTATTTAAGCATGTAAGGTGTTCTTAAAAAGGTTGAAAGAATTAAATATTTCTAAATACGAAAGGGACTTTTTTTTAGGTCTGACAATAATACAAAATAATTGATCAGGTGTAAATATGTTGGTAAAAATATTCCGGCATCGTCTTTTAAATAAATTTCTCTCGTGAGCTTTACCATATGTTTTTGGTACAATCACACCCAACCTCGAGGGAGAAACATTATTGTACCAGAAAAACAAATCCCCGGCAACCAGGGATTTAGAAGATTTAAAACAAAGCGGGAAATCTAATTTTGTCAAATTGCTTTTCAAAAGATATTATGCGGAGATTGTCTTTCTCCCTTTGCTTCGTCTTCTAGCCAATATGGCTCTGCCGCTGGCGGTTGACATACGTTTAAAAAAGCCATGTTTGTTTTTTCGTTTCCGATTACTTATTCTGACGGTTATTTTCATAACACCCTATCCATTTTAGATTAAATTATAGCCCGTTAATTTAGGCACCAATTCACATTTAGAAAAATCACTTTTTATTTGATACTTTTACTTCTGTTAAAATACCGCCACGGGGATTAAAGTCACCAATCACTTCGATTTGCTTGGGGCAAAGTGCCAAATTGATGTCGTCGAAAATTTTATTTGTGACATCTTCATGAAATATTCCCATGGAACGAAATTTGATGATATATAACTTGAGAGATTTCAACTCGACGATTTTTTCTGTCGGCGTATAAGTAATTCGAATGGTCCCAAAATCAGGCAATCCCGTTTTTGGACAAACGCAGTTAAATTCCGGGATAGAGATTTTGATCTCATAATCCCTGTCTTGGTATTCATTTTTAACGGCAGTAAGATCGGTATATTTTGGTTTTTCCATGTAAAAAAATAGGCGTCTCTGACGCCTATTGAAAAGAGTAATAGTTAATTAAATTATAAAAATTTACGTAGTTTCCTTTTTAGGCTTAACTTTTCTTCGACGCTTATGTGATCTTTTTCGATCGGGCGCGGCATAGTCGCTGTCATCAAAATCAATCCACGTATTCAATTGCTTCTTTTGTTCTGCTCCAAAAGAATTGCTACGGATTATATTCTGCCCGGCACGTACAACATCGGCACGAGAGCCTGATAAAGCAAGCGTAAGGAGTATACCAATTGGAATTATTATTTTATAAATTCGAGCCATTTTTGTATTTCTATTGTTGATTGATCGGTTAAATGTAAAATACATTTATGATAAGATAAAAAACAAAAATATTACATCATGTAACAAGGCGTTTCTTTTTAAAAAGGCAATTCCTCTTCATCGTCATCCGCGTCCGATACTTCAGTATCAACCGAAGATTTTTTACCCTTCCACTCTAATGGCGTGACTCTGTCGGCGACAATTTCAGTTGTTTTTCGTGAATTCTCTTCCTTGTCTTTCCAGACACGGGTCCTTAATTTGCCCTCGATGCAAATCAATTGGCCTTTTTGCAGATAATCTGATGAAAATTCTGCAAGCTTCCCCCACACGACAATGTTGTGCCACTCTGTATGTTCTTGGCGGTTATCATCGATACCCCAAGTCTCATTGGTTGCAATTGAAAAGCTGGAGGTAGATTTGCCACCAGAGGTATAACGGCCCTCAGGCTTATCTCCCACGCGACCTATTAGAATCACTTTGTTAAGGCTAGACTTTTCCATATAGATGTTAAGCTCCTGTTTTTAATATTGGATTAGCAGCAGTATATTACTAATTATTTATGAATATAAAAAATATTTTATTAATACTTTATTATCAGAGAAGCTGGAAGTCGAATTGTGAACACCGACCCCTTTCCCACTTCACTTTCGATTAGCAAATCTCCACCGTGAGTGGAAGCAATTTTTTGAGTTATTGATAAGCCCAAACCAATCCCACCCCTTTGTCTTTCTGATGCTACTCGGAAAAATGGCTCTGTAATTCTTTTTAAATCATCAGAGTCAATACCAGCACCAAAATCTTGAACAATAAAGGAAAAATATAGATTATCGGCATTGCAAACGATTTGAATTGGTGTTGAAGATCTGCCATACTTAATCGCATTCCCCAAAAGATTAGTAAAGGCAATCCCCATCTTTGTGCTGTCAATTTTCAATTTTATATTGGGAATCTCACCCACCACCTTTATTTCGGAAGATGATTGAGGAATTCTTGCGATAATTCTATCTAAAAAATCAGGCAGGCCTACCTCAGATAGCTCAAGATTTTTATAAGGAACAGATAGTTTGTCAGAAAGCAAAAGATTAGAAATAATTTGTTCGAGATATCGCACTTCATTTTTTAACCGAATAGCATTCTTATGCGTAGGTAACATTTCAATCAGTAGTTGCATTCTGGCGAGAGGGGATCTTAACTCGTGACTTACATCGGCAAGCAGGTTTTGTTTCTTGGTTAAAAGCGATTTTATATCGAATATTAATTTATTAATCGTCTTGGAAAGATCTGCAAGTTCATCTTCGCCACGGATAGTAATTGTAGAATCTAAATCACCGCCTTCGAGGGCAAATATGCGCCTTTTCATCAATTTGATCGGGTACAAGTAACGTTGTAGAAACAAGAATAGAATGATCATGAAGGCAAGCGTGAGTATAGATGCAGGAACCATTCTTAACATTAGTTCAGACGGAGACTCAAAGTTTATTGCCAAATAATATATAAAATCTCCATTTTCAACAGTCGCGGCTGGAAGTTGATATAGATCGCCGAAAGTGACGTACAAGGGGATTTGTATTTCGTACAAATCGCCAAGATATTGACTATTGGAGTATTCCAAATATCCTTCACGGGAAAAATCATTTGGGAAAGACCAAACTTTCACCCCCTCTTTATAAATTCCGCCAATCATCTTGAGATTTTTCAGATCTTTTAGAATTATAGTTGTATCGGGGGGCATGCCCCAGGATTCCACCATATGAGAATAATAGTAAAACTCATGTGTGTCTAATATCGTGTCCTGCTCAGTGAAGGATAAATAAACAACAAAGTAAATTACCATAATAAGCGCGACGGTGAATGTCGTCACCATCATCGCAATTCTTAAAAAAAGACTTTTGCGGAAAGGAAGTAAGAAAAGGAAGTTATTTTTGAGGGAGCGCCACAAATTTATATCCTACTCCGTGGATTGTTTTAATAAACCTCATGGAATTAGGGGTTTCCCCAAGCTTTGAGCGTAACCGACTAACCAAGACATCGATAGAGCGGTCATAAGATTGCCACCGGATACCGCGTATATTCTCAACTAAAAACTCACGATCCAATACTTTCCCCGCATTACTGGAAAACAAAGAAAGCGCTTCAAACTCCGTTGTGGATAAATGCACGAGTTGTCCATCGAGATGAACTTCTTGACGAAGCTTGTCAACTAAAAGGCCTTCAAACGTAAGAATATCTTGAAGTTCGGCGGGGGCGTGACTTCTCCTGAGAATTGATTGAATTCTGGCAAGTAGCTCGCGGGGCTCAAAAGGTTTTGGCATGTAATCATCTGCGCCCAACTCAAGTCCGATGATCCGATCAGAAACCTCGCCTCTGGCGGTCAACATAATTACAGGAACACTTGAGTTTTCCCTCAATTTACGCAAGAACTGAAGGCCGTCCATCCCCGGCAGCATAATATCTAGAACCAAGAGATCAGCCGTCTCACGTTCCAGATATTTAAACGCTTTTTCTGGTGTGTGGCGTGCAGTAACAGAAAACCCATGAGACTCAAGAAACTCTCCAAGTAAATCAGTCAATTGAGTATCATCGTCAACGACGAGTATTTTATTGCCCATTTTATTTCCTAATTGAGTTATTAAATATTACAGCTAATATGTTGAAATACCACCAACCGGTTGCAATTCGTTTTTTAATCGCAGTATTCGCTTTTTCAATTCATTATCATTAGACATTTTCTTTTCAACGGTTTTGCATGCATGAATGACAGTTGAGTGATCCCTTCCTCCAAGATGTAAGCCAATGTTGAATAGTGATGCCCCGGTAAGTTCGCGGGAAAGGTACATCGCAATCTGTCGAGCCATAGCAATTTCCATTTTTCGTCCCTTTCCAACAAGTTGTCTTTCGGAAACTTTCCACTCTTTGCTGGTACTTTTGATTACGTGATCAATTGTCACTCCAATGAAGGCCTCTCTGCCTAAAATCTCTTCTAGAACTTCACGCGCCAATTCCATGGTAATGTCTTTTCGATACAAGGATGATCGCGCCAGGAGCCTCACCATGGTTCCTTCAAGCTCTCTCACGTTTCTCTTGATATGAGAAGCGATGTATTCAATAATTTCAAATGGTATTTCAAGATGATCGTCGTGAGCTTTCTTCGACAAAATCGCAATTCGGGTCTCTAAATCGGGTGGTTGAATATCCACCATAAGACCGGATTGAAATCGTGAGATAAGCCGATCTTTTAATCCCGTGAGTTCATTGGGAGGGCGATCGGTGGTTAAAACGATTTGTTTTCCTTGTTGATATAATTCATTAAACAAATGGAAAAACTGTTCCTGAGTTTGCTCCTTTTTTTGAAAAAATTGAACATCGTCGAGCAATAACATGTCCACACCACGGTAAGCGCCGGCAAACTCTGTGGACTTATTCTCTTGAATGGCTTTGATAAAGTCCAGCATAAATTTTTCACTGGTCAGATATTGCACTCTCATTGAAGGGTACCGTCGAATACAAAAATTACCTATTGCCTGCAAAAGATGTGTTTTCCCAAGTCCGGTTATACTATAAATCAGCAGCGGATTAAACGGGGTCTGTCCGGGTCTTTCTGCGACAGAATAGGATGCAGCTTTTGCCAGTTGATTTCCTTTTCCTTCGATAAAATTATCAAATAAATACCGGCTGTTAAGTTGGGTCTTCTCCTGATATCCCGGTGGAATTACATTCTCTTTTTGTACTAATGACGGAATTTCGTTCGGTTTTTTATGGCTTACCACTACGCTATAATTAACGATAAGAGGCTTATCGAAAACGTCTTTTATGGCAGCATCAATCAAATGTCGATATTTGGACTCAAGCCACTCATAGTGAAACTGATTGGGTACCTGTAATACGATTTCTTCGGAAGTTAAAGTGGATATAGCAATTCCATCAAACCATGTTTGGTATGCCTGTTCCGGAATTCTTTCCTTAAAATAGACGAGACATTTATTCCACAGAGATTCTTTTTCCAAGCGAGAGCTTCCTATTGAAAATTTTTATTCACAACTTATGCACATTTCCATTCGTCCTTGACCCAAAATTTGCAGAGCCATCAATCAGAATCCAAAACAATAAGGCAACGCGAAGCCACTAAAACAAGAATATCAAACAATCCAAAAACAAATTACAATCAAAATACCGATCCCCCTATCTCGGTAAACATGCCATTGATGCGTAATTAAAAGTCATGATTGATATAACGATATTGGTAATTTTTTCTTCATGATAACAACATTATTTGCCCTCTTTATTGCAGTAGTCATAATTCTGCGGATATCTTTTCTGAGATGGGGTCCTGATGCGAGCCGATTTTATCCAACTGGAAAGCTAATTGTTCTCGGTCACAGAGGGTACTCTAAATCTGCACATGAAAACACAATCGGAGCGATTAAATCTGCTCTATCCTTTGGTGCAGATGGCGCGGAAGTGGATATCCGCCAGACAAAAGATGGATATCTGGTACTGCACCATAACGCAGAATTCCACAGTGAAGCAGAGGTTGCAATTGTGATCAGAGATTCAAATTATTCTGACATAATTGGGTTTCAAAAAAAAATCGCGGATATCAATTTTAATGAAAACCAAATGATGCCACTGCTGGAAGATGTGTGGACAAAAATACCTGCAGGAAAATGGATGAACTTAGAGATTAAAGTTGAGCGAATGAAGTGTGCGGGATTCGAAGAAAGCGTGATCAAGTTGGTTCGTCTCCACCGTGAAATCGACACCACCCTTATTTCCTCTTTTAATCTGTTTGCGCTTAGGAAAGTAAAAAAAATTGACAGTACAATTCAAACCGGATTACTATGGGATAAAAGGACCGATAGCGTTCTCTGGTTTCTACCAATAATCCTGTCGTTCTTGGTAAGAGCGGATGCTTTGCATTTACACTTGGAATTGGCGAATAACAGAATTGTAAATGCCTGTCATAGATTGGGATTAAAAGTAAATATCTGGACAGTAAATACTAAAGAAAAGTTGGAAACGGTCCGCCAAATGAACGTAGACGGAATAATTACCGATGAAATTGAACTTATAAGGAAATTCGTATGAAAAAAATGATATTATTACTGATCTTAATAATCGCCTGCAAAAATCCTTCAATCCCTGATGATAAAAACATCACAGCAGATGATATTTATACTCATATTTCATTTCTGGCAAGCGACCAAATGGAGGGTCGTAAAGCGGGGTCTAAATCCGATCACCAGACAGCAGCCTACGTTGCAAAATGTTTCGACGCCTACGGTTTAATCCCCGTTGGTAATAGTTTTTTTCAGGAATTCGAATTTGCAGCAGGTATGGCTCTAGGGAAAAAGAATTTTATTTCATCCGAGGAAAGAATCTCTGATTCAGATTTTACGACGCTCTCGTTTTCATCATCTGGACAAATAATGGATCAGATCGTTTTTGCAGGTTATGGAATTTCAACCCCCGACCTTAACTACGATGATTATGAAGGGCTGGATGTAAAAGGAAAAATGGTTATAGTGATGAGGTATTCTCCTGATGGCGAAATCCAAGATGGCGAGTTCGCACAATTTTCTCCCCTCCGGTACAAAGCAATGGCGGCAAGAGAAAGGGGCGCCTCCGGAATTATTTTTGTCACGGGTCCATTAGAAGATCACGATAACGATAAGCTTAAAACAGGAGGTTCATTGGGTGGAAAGCAAAGTGTTGGAATCCCTGCTGTTCATGTTAAAAGAAGCGTCATTGATGATTGGCTCTCATTTTCTGGGCATCCATCTGTCGAAGAGCTGCAGGATAAAATCAATAAGAATGGAAGTCCGAATCCGTCGAGTTTTGAAATTGGGAAAACCATAACTGTCAGTACGGATATTGACCCTGAATTATTAACCTCTCGAAATGTGATTGGTTCAATCCCGGGCAGTGGAGCGCTTAAAGACGAGTGGTTGATACTGGGTGGCCACATGGATCATTTGGGATGGGGCGGCGAAGGCAGCAATTCAATGGCTCCCGATCTTCATGAAATTCACAATGGCGCAGATGATAACGCATCCGGAATTGCCGCCCTTTTGGAACTGGCGGCATATTTTTCACAGGATACCAGTCCTACATCACCCAGGCGATCCCTTTTATTTATTGCATTTGGTGCGGAGGAAGTAGGCTTGTTGGGTTCTGCATATTTCGTCGAGCATCCATCGATACCCCTTGATAGTGCTGTCGCCATGTTCAATATGGATATGGTTGGGCGACTCCAGGAAAACAGCTTGGTTATTGGTGGTACGGGTACTTCATTGTCTTGGGAATCCCTGCTGACTGATATCAATACCGACTCTCTTGACTTCACATTTGACGAAGAAGGATTTGGTTCCAGCGATCATCAATCGTTTTATTTAAAGAGCATTCCGGTATTGTTTTTCTTCACTGGCGCGCATGAAGACTACCACAGACCGTCAGATGATGTGGAGTTGTTGAATTTTCCCGGGACTGTAAAGGTGACAGATTTAATTGCCAGATTAACTCAGCGTGTGTTAACCGCATCAGAGAAGCCAGAATATGTGAAAGTGGAATCCCAAAAACATTCTGGTAGAAAAGGATATAGCGTTACGTTTGGAGTTATTCCAGATTTTGTTTATAGTGGCGATGGATTTAAAATCAGTGGTGTGCGAGAAATGGCACCGGCAGGTCGTGCAGGAATGCAAGCTGGAGATATTATTATCAGCATTAATAACATCACGACGATGAATATTTACGATTATATGTTTGCGTTACAGAGTTGCACTGCAGGAGTCGAGGTTCCAGTGGTTATCCAACGAGACGGGGAAGAAATTATACTGAATATTGCGCCGCAAGGCAAAGAAGATTAACCGCGAAGCCGGTTATTTATCAGAAAATAAAAAACGGGAACCGATAGTCCGGTCCCCGTTTTTTGATGGTACGTTTATTATTTAATTACGATTTTGTTGACGACAGGTTTGATTGGCTCTGCTTTGGGCAAGTTCAATGTAAGCACTCCGTTTTTAAACGTTGCTTGAATTTCATTTTCTTTTACATTCTCTGGCAATGTAAAAGAGCGAGAAAATTCCCCAAAGAAGATTTCGCTGTAATGCTTGCTGTTGTCTTCCAGCGAGGACTTTCGCTCCCCTGAAATAGTCAACACGTTTTCTTCTACAGAAATTTCCACATCTTTTTTCTCCATACCCGGTAGGTCCGCGGAAATAACAAACTCCTTGTCATTTTCGGATACTGCAAAAGCGGGGATCCAGGTTTTATCCTCTCCTGGAATTATGGTGTTTCGCCTAAATATCTGATCCATCCAAGTCTCCATGTCATCCATCATGTGAGAAACGGGTCTGCTAATTACGGGTGTCCATTTTATTAAAGTCATGATATCTTCCTTTCTTTTGATTTTTCTTAAGTTTTTTGGTAATTCGCTTACCAATCACAAGCTTGGTCTGGTGAATACAAATGATGTTCCAATGAGAACATTGAGAAAATCTCTGAAATATAGCGCGACTTATCCGCCAATGTGACCGTCTCGGCTGTCATATGGGCGCACCGCCGAGTAAAATTAGCAGAGTTTAAACCAACCTTCAATTAATTTTAGTAACTTCTTATCCAATAATTCATCTCTAATACAATATTGAAGGGATTTTCGTGAAAGTAAATGGTAACATAATAAAATTCGTTTTGGTTCTGCTGGGATACATCGGCGCATCAGGATGCAATAGCTCTTGCACCGTTGGGGTACCGAATGCTTTGGTGTCAGGAGAAATAATTGAAGGCTTGCGGGTAATTGAATTGTCAGAGCACAATGAGACAACAACCAATTTCACAGTTTATCGCGGAGATTATGTCGTGTTTTTGAGTCCTGCGGGAGGCGAGATTCTGGAAATTCCGGATCTTCAAGTTTCGTATGAGATTGGTAAATCGCTTGAAGCCGACAAGAAAATTAAAATGACAAACCTTGGTAATTACCCAACAATTATTGATGGAGAAAACGGTTTAATTCATGTCATTGATTTCGCTCATCCCCAATACGAAGAAATATCCTCAAAAAATGCTCTTGAAGTGATTCAAAATCTGACACCAATAATTCTGGATGTGAGAACTCCACCAGAATTTCAATCAGGACATATTAATCAAGCGCAACTAATCCCGGTACAGGAATTACAGGCGCGGATACACGAATTGGAGAACCATAAAAACGAAACGATACTGGTTTATTGCAGATCAGGAAATAGAAGCACTGTTGCATCTAAACTATTAATCGATTCAGGCTTTAAAAGAGTTTACAATCTTCAAGATGGAATAAACGGTTGGATGCAGGAAAAACACAATTTAGTTAAATAATCTGAAGGTTGATTTCCAGGTCTTGCAGAATAAATTATGCCTTTAAAGACATAAATTATATCCAGTGGCAAATGCAAAAAAAACCAAACTAAAAAAACGACACCTGAGCATCTTTCGTTCTGATAGAAACAAGGTTCAGTGGTTCATCTTCGCGATCACGATTCTGGCCGGGATACAATTTACCGTTTTTATCAGTTCCCTTTCGTTAACCGGGTTTTCGCTCATACAAAAACCACAGGCTGTCGATGGTTTTTTACCCATTGGTTCTCTCATATCGCTAAAATATTTTTTCATGACAGGCATAATGGACCACGTGCATCCTGCGGGAGTTGTTATCCTTCTTTTTGCCGTGATAATTTCGTTTCTGTTTAAGAAAGCGTTCTGTAGTTGGTTTTGTCCTGTAGGGACGGTATCAGAATGGCTGTGGAAACTTGGGTATCAAATTTTCGGTAAAAATTATAAACCCCCAAAATGGATTGACATCCCTCTGCGCAGCATAAAATATTTATTAATGTACTTTTTTGTGATTTCGGTGCTAAGAATGGATGTGGGCCGTTTAGAATCTATTCTCGGTGGACAGTACTGGAAAATGGCCGATGTCAAAATGCTATCATTCTTTGCCAGCATGAGCGGAAAGGCCATAACGGTGTTGGTTCTTCTGGCGGTTTTTTCTTTCTTTATCAGAAATTTCTGGTGCAGATATCTTTGCCCGTACGGAGGCTTTCTAGGTATTTTCTCTTTCATCAGCCCTTCAAGAATAGCCCGTGATGACAATGCCTGCACAGATTGCGGTCTCTGTGCAAAAGTCTGTCCAGCATATTTAACGGTGGATAAAAAGCCTTACATCATCAGCGCAGAATGTACCGGTTGTGTTGCATGCACCGATGCGTGCCCGGTAAACAAAGCGCTTCAATTCGAAACGTTGCCATTAAGAACCTCCTTTTGGACAACGCGAAGGCTGGCATTTATTATTGTGGGGAGCTTCCTTATTCTGGTAGTCGTTTCTAAAGCCGCAGGGATTTGGGAATCCCAAACCACGCCAGAGGAAATTCAGAAGTTATTGCCATATCTGGACAGCATCGAACACTAAAGCAATGCCAATCGTCACATTCGTCTAATGTCATACCGGCTGAAAGTTGCTGGTAGTTGTTTACAAACGATAATCCAAACTTGCCCACATGTTAAACCACTGTGATTGGAAGCTCTCATTTGTATCAACACCTTTCAATATTGATTCAGAGATAAATCAGCGTTGATCGTTCATAGCATAAGGAACGAAAGCTAAAATAGTCTTGGGATATTTATCTGTGACTAGTAAAAACCCCACATCTTGAAATCGAACGATTCCCTCCCAATTACGGGATTGTCCTTCTTCAAGCTGCAACAAAATAGGCGGTGATTCCGTCAGGATAATTCCATTAGAAGTGTACTCAAGCTGAATCAGACGCTCAACCGCTTCGCTGCTCGAATGCGATGAACCTTTTCCATATTTCTGAAATAGTGGATCTTCCACAACATTAAGATCATCTCCGTCACCTGGCCAGAGGTAGTTAATTACCCAGAATCGGTTGTTGTGATCTGGGCGGGTCGTATCAGTAATTCGGTATTCTATTGATGGAAAAGGAATCGTCCTTGATGGGCTCCCATCCATTGAAAAAGTATGCATAACGGAACGCTCGTTCAATGCAGAGCTATTGATCTCATAAATCGTGCAAACATTATCATCTACGATAATCAACGATTCCTCACTAAAATTTGGTAAATGGGTTTGGGGTGGGATTTTTCTCAATGAATTGATGTCTAAAGTGATGTCTTTTAATCCGGGTGAAACGATCCCGGATATCAAATAACCCATCACACCTGATCTCGTTTCACTCTCAATAGTGATAAAAACCCGATCATGATAGAAATCAATGGCTTCGAATCCCTCATATCCCGGAATGATTGAGGAAAAATCAGGCATGTTGACTGGTAGTGGCGTAGGTGTGACTGAACTGGAGCTCCCACTCTGAAGAAATCCGCGTAACGAATCCTGATGGATGATAAAAAAATGATTATCATATCTTTCGGGGTATTGGGGTAACATGATGAGATATTCACCATACCAGGCCAACCCTGAAAATTCCGCCCGGCTCTCCGCCGCAGGACCATCCAGCGGAATAGGCACAATGGGGATTTCTTTGACGAATTGTTTGATATCAGTCTGCTGACACAACACAAACGAAAATAAAATCACCCATAATGGGAAAAACAGGGAGTGCTTTTGCTTCACCAATTCAACCATACAAACCCCTCACTAGGATTATTTTACGAACATCTGAAACCGCATCTGTGTGTAAACGGATAAAATAAATCCCCGAACTCATGGCGTTCCCTGAACTATCCTTTCCATTCCAGAGGAACTGATATTCTCCCGGAGAAAAGACTTCACCTTCAGAAAATCGTCGTACGGTTTTTCCATTGATGTCAATGAGTCTGAGCCAGACTGGAGCCGAGTTGGGAATTGTAAAGTTGATCCGCGTATTGGAATTAAAGGGATTCGGATAATTTGAAAGATTCATCGCAGCTGGAACAACATCCGTTTCTGATGATAATAATCCGGGGAAAAGGTGGTCGTCCACATTGATTAATCCTCCCGGTGAGAACTTAACCAGGGAACGATGAGGGATTTCCACCCAATTCAATTCACCTGCTGGGCCAGTGGTGGGTGGCGAGCTCATGATTGCATAATGAAAAATATTGTTAGTCGGTAATGCATAATATAGGTTGGGGAAATCAAGCATATTGGATCGATAAACATACAGATCTTCTCCATCAGAGAAAATGAAATTCTTATGATCATCCGGCCGAACCTGTTCAAAAACCGCCAACGCCTGGTTCATCCCTAAATTGATATCTCCGTCGTTTTGCTGAATTGATTGTACAAGCCACAGAAAAAATAATTCAGAGTCAACCACATAATCCCACCCATCGGTTTGCCAGTCTCCATATCCATAGGTTTGCGGTGGATGCTGATTTATCCAAGAATAATCAGTTTCGTCATCGGTCAGCAAATTCAGAAGTGTTGATTTATCGACGCTTCCATTATGAATGAACGTGTATGTGACAGCGCTGTCCTGAAATACAAATGGGTGTGGATTCGGAATACTGATAGCGCCAGATGATGCGGTGCGGACATGCCCCATTGCGATATTTGTATGATTCAATGGAGATAACACGGAAGTAATAGTGTTTTCAAATAAAATGGAGTCGATTGCGGCGGGCTCAGAAGATCGAATCGTATTTAACATAAGATGAAAGCCGGGTTGATAATAATAGGAAATCCCCCACCCATCATTATTATTATATGGCCACGAATTTGTTGGAAGGCCACCCTGCTGTTGCAACAGGTACAACTCCTGATACAAACAGGATAAATCAACGGTACCCGGATTATAAAGGTCGCGCCCGTCAGACGCAAGGACCGCCCAAAGCCTACATCCCCAGCCAGCTGTGATGAAAACGACTATAAAAAAGATTGGTGTCAGGCAACGCCCGAGTTTTCTAATTTGGTGGTAAATACGGCTAGTCATTGGGATATTATCCATACTCATTTCAATGGATAATTTAAGCAATTGAAGGTGAATGAAAAATATTATTGGTTTGGTAACGGCATTGTGCCACTGAACTCGTCCCATCAGATAAAAACCCTCAAATTAATATCACCCCAGTCCTAAATTTTCGCCCTGTTCACAGACAAAATTGCCACCTTAGCTCAGTTGGTAGAGCAACGCATTCGTAATGCGTGGGTCGGAGGTTCGACTCCTCTAGGTGGCTCTCTTCCTGTAAAACCTCGATCGTATCGATTATCCCATATTGAGCGGTTCCGATGCGATCGGTAAAGCTCTAAACCCAGGGCATCACCGGGAGCGATACCATTGCTAATTCCCCTCTTTTCCCCTGTCATACTTTTTGAAGACCCCATTATTAAGCTTAAAATAGGCATTGCGAGTTTGAGCCAAGTGTAAAGATCAAGCCGACAAACCATAACATAATTAATTCTATTGTCCAGCATGGAATAATATCGGTAGTTTTGTTTCAGGGTATAGTTTGTAGAATTGGATATATTTATCACAAACAAAACTGGAATGGCACAGAATTTTCATCAGGAATCTATTTGATACGATTGACCACAGATGAATTTTCAGCACATTCTAAAATTATATTACTGAAATAAGGCGGCGTTTTATGTTTAAAAATTGTAAGTATTATCTATCAATATTGTTAGCAACATCCTTGTTTTCCCAAATAGAGTACAATGAGATCAAACTAACACCAGGAGAATTAGTGTTTGGTCAAATGTACGGCAACGAAATCAGTACTAATGGCCAAGATGTAGCAATAACTAAAGTAGGTGCAATAGAGATATACTCTTTTTCCGAGAATGCTTGGAACTTTAGCAATGAGATAGATATCGAGAATACAACCTTTGGATTTGGAATCAATACTCAGTTTCAGGGAAATAGATTGTTCGTTAGCGCACACTCTGAACAAAATGGGCGGATATATGTATATACAAAGGATGGGGGGGATTGGATAGATGAAATTGTTATTACAAATGATGAAGATGATGTTTCTGACTTTGGAATAGAATTCTATTTTTATAATTATTTTGGCTTGATCTGTGCTAAAGAATCTGACGATGATGGAATTTCACATAATTTAGTCTATTTCTATGAATTCATTAATGGTAATTGGCAGCAGGTTGAGAGAATTGATGGAGAAGATAATAGATTTGGCTCATCGCTGCATCTAAAGTATGAATTGGCGTATATTGATGAACTCCCACCTTTCATTTACCCAACAGCATATATTGGTGATCCCTCCTTCGACTATCCATATGAAAATACTGGCACTGTGCATGTTTACTATAGAATTGGAGGTATTTGGACATTTTCCCATGATATCGAATCACCCGATCCAAGTGAAAATGGATTTTTTGGGAATGTGATCTCTCGTCAATTAAACTATTTATTCATTGCCTCTGGATTTGGTATGGACAATAATCTTTCTGGTGGTAAAGTAAGCATTTTTAAATGGATCGATGCTCAATTAATTTATTTGACAGATATCACATCAGGAGATAATGAAATTTCTGATAAATTCGGTACTGATCTGGCAGGAAATGACAGTACACTTGTCGTCGGGGCTGTTCAAAACCAAGACGGTGGTGCCGGTTCAGGTTCTGCTTATATTTTCAAACTTGAAAATGTAGATGATCAATATGAATGGGTGGAATATAAAAAGATCATTTCCAGCGATTTAAACTTCTTTGACAGCTTTGGTTTCTCAGTTGCCATGACAGAGGACTTTGCCTTCATTGGTGCCCCTACCAAGGATAATTTAACGGGTGCGGTCTATATCTATGACCCCGATGATAATTCACTCCATTCCAACTTCGCGGGTGATGTACGAAATGGTAATGCACCGGTAACCGTTCAATTTACATCCGTACCACAAGGTAACCCCACCGCCTATGAATGGGATTTCAACAGCGACGGTTTTGTAGATTCTACCGAACCGAACCCGCAGTTTACCTATCAGATCAATGGGATTTATACCGTCACCCTTATCGTCTATGATGAAACGGGCAGTGATGAGGAGGTAAAAACTGATTACATTCAAGTGGTATCAGACATTCTCTTTGGTGATGTGGATCAAAGTGGCTCGCTCGATGTAGGCGACCTGGTGTTATTTGTGGCGTTCGTTTTAGGTGATGCCGAACCCACCGAAGGCCAGTTTATCGCCGGAGACGTGAACTACTCCGGGCAAATTGATATTATTGATATTGTCATGGTAATACATGAAATTCTGGGAGATTGATTTCATTTTTTCCGGTTCTAATATGCCGGGCTTAAAAACACAGGAATTTAATGATCACATTAAAATATTATTGCTTAAATAGGGGGCGTTTTATGTTTAAAAATTGTAAGTATTATCTATCAATATTGTTAGCAACATCCTTGTTTTCCCAAATAGAGTACAATGAGATCAAACTAACACCAGGAGAATTAGTGTTTGGTCAAATGTACGGCAACGAAATCAGTACTAATGGCCAAGATGTAGCAATAACTAAAGTAGGTGCAATAGAGATATACTCTTTTTCCGAGAATGCTTGGAACTTTAGCAATGAGATAGATATCGAGAATACAACCTTTGGATTTGGAATCAATACTCAGTTTCAGGGAAATAGATTGTTCGTTAGCGCACACTCTGAACAAAATGGGCGGATATATGTATATACAAAGGATGGGGGGGATTGGATAGATGAAATTGTTATTACAAATGATGAAGATGATGTTTCTGACTTTGGAATAGAATTCTATTTTTATAATTATTTTGGCTTGATCTGTGCTAAAGAATCTGACGATGATGGAATTTCACATAATTTAGTCTATTTCTATGAATTCATTAATGGTAATTGGCAGCAGGTTGAGAGAATTGATGGAGAAGATAATAGATTTGGCTCATCGCTGCATCTAAAGTATGAATTGGCGTATATTGATGAACTCCCACCTTTCATTTACCCAACAGCATATATTGGTGATCCCTCCTTCGACTATCCATATGAAAATACTGGCACTGTGCATGTTTACTATAGAATTGGAGGTATTTGGACATTTTCCCATGATATCGAATCACCCGATCCAAGTGAAAATGGATTTTTTGGGAATGTGATCTCTCGTCAATTAAACTATTTATTCATTGCCTCTGGATTTGGTATGGACAATAATCTTTCTGGTGGTAAAGTAAGCATTTTTAAATGGATCGATGCTCAATTAATTTATTTGACAGATATCACATCAGGAGATAATGAAATTTCTGATAAATTCGGTACTGATCTGGCAGGAAATGACAGTACACTTGTCGTCGGGGCTGTTCAAAACCAAGACGGTGGTGCCGGTTCAGGTTCTGCTTATATTTTCAAACTTGAAAATGTAGATGATCAATATGAATGGGTGGAATATAAAAAGATCATTTCCAGCGATTTAAACTTCTTTGACAGCTTTGGTTTCTCAGTTGCCATGACAGAGGACTTTGCCTTCATTGGTGCCCCTACCAAGGATAATTTAACGGGTGCGGTCTATATCTATGACCCCGATGATAATTCACTCCATTCCAACTTCGCGGGTGATGTACGAAATGGTAATGCACCGGTAACCGTTCAATTTACATCCGTACCACAAGGTAACCCCACCGCCTATGAATGGGATTTCAACAGCGACGGTTTTGTAGATTCTACCGAACCGAACCCGCAGTTTACCTATCAGATCAATGGGATTTATACCGTCACCCTTATCGTCTATGATGAAACGGGCAGTGATGAGGAGGTAAAAACTGATTACATTCAAGTGGTATCAGACATTCTCTTTGGTGATGTGGATCAAAGTGGCTCGCTCGATGTAGGCGACCTGGTGTTATTTGTGGCGTTCGTTTTAGGTGATGCCGAACCCACCGAAGGCCAGTTTATCGCCGGAGACGTGAACTACTCCGGGCAAATTGATATTATTGATATTGTCATGGTAATACATGAAATTCTGGGAGATTGATTTCATTTTTTCCGGTTCTAATATGCCGGGCTTAAAAACACAGGAATTTAATGATCACATTAAAATATTATTGCTTAAATAGGGGGCGTTTTATGTTTAAAAATTGTAAGTATTATCTATCAATATTGTTAGCAACATCCTTGTTTTCCCAAATAGAGTACAATGAGATCAAACTAACACCAGGAGAATTAGTGTTTGGTCAAATGTAC
>FLOH01000426.1_pt1 | contig 94489 bp, 119 predicted proteins | sample 756751 | NCBI WGS metagenome assembly FLOH01 (sample SAMEA4026879, study PRJEB14308) | marine metagenome | biome: coastal water; material: water | depth 74 m
TACGCTTGCATTTGCTCAATTCAAATTTAACGATTTCGGGCAATAGGAATCCATAAACATGAGACATAACCTGCATATAATTGCCACATGAATACACCTCATTTCGGAGTGCGGCTATCTTCTTCTGTAAATCATAAGCATGAATACCTGCGAATTCAATTTGTTGTTGAACAGCCACTTGAAGTGGATGCCAAATGTCGGTATCATTTTGGTTGTAATTAGCCCACACAGTCGCTTCGGTTGCTGTTCTTGCACTGTCGGTTTTCAATTGGTCGTATCGTATCGCTCTTGTCGCCATAATTCCCTGTCAGTTGAACAGGTTAATAAAGGTTTGGATTTCAAAGATTAAGTAAAATAGCCTAAACGCACTACTGCGTCTTTTGACTTATCATTTCCGAAGTTGAAAATGGATTCTCACTCGTTGCCGATTGCCCGACCCGAATAATTTTGGCCGAAAGAAGCATTAGTATATGCGGCGGCATTCATCCAAGAAGCCCCGTCAATCAATTCCGATAGATTATTTTGTGCGGCCATAGGGTATGCTGTCTGTCCTACATAGTTACCCGAACCCGATACAGGCGAAGCAAGTGGTGTGATTACAGGAAGACTTGTGCCTCCCGAATTGATAGGGATTTGATAGACTCTATTAGTTCCAAGCACTACATCGCCATTATCGTTAATTCCATTATTTCCATTTGCGCCACCTTCTGCACCAAATAATTTTACAATAGTTGATTTAGATTTGTCCACAACAGGTTGTAATTCCTCATCAAAAATATAAAGAACAAGGGCTGTTACCCCTGCACCAATGAAGAAAGTCTTCCATTCCATATCAATCGCCCTTACCCATGAATGAACCAAGCAAACCTAATGAAAGCATACCTGCAACACCGAGAAGGATGCTACCTGCGGCTACACCTACGGAAAGTCCGGCCCCTACCTTAACGGAGTCCTTGAAAGACATATCAATCTCTTGGTCTGCACCATAATTCTGTGTTGGTTGATAAGAGGTTCTATCCACATCAACGGATTCCAAAGGTGTGTAGCCATCTAATGATAGCGCACCATCTTGAAGATAACCTGCTGTGTCAGCACCTTGTCGTAGGAACTTTCCTGTGGAGTTACTGTGAACTGATTGATTACCATTGAAACGACCCCTTTTATTACGGTGTGAAACAATTGCATTAAAATTCTTGTTTTTGCGACCACGACGCATTCCTTGTGCGGAGAAATTAGAATTGGTTGGGCTTGCACTTGGGCCATCTTGACCTGTAATATCTTCATTAAATACAGGGCGTGGGCCGTCTGCGTTTTCTGCATACCATTGAGCAACACCATGACCCAAAGGTGGTTCAACAACGACTGATTCCAAACCATTAAAGTCTTCAAGGGTTGGATATGCACCGCCGGGTGATTCTGCATTATGAGTTACCATGTGACCTGTCTTCTTACGGAGAACATAAGTTTTACCATTCTTGCCCTTAACCCACTTGTTCTTATGTTCTTCGGCACTTCCAAAGAATTGATTAACGCCATGTCCAATAGGTGCGCCTTCTTCAAGGGAGTCAATAGGTGTGTATCCATCAAGGGAATGTCCTTCTGCAACTGCGATAGGCTCGTTAGCAGGTTCAACGGATGATTCTGCATAGAACGCTTCTGCGGCCATACAAGTTCCGCAAGGAATACAAGAACATTCTGCGGAAAAGTGTGCATTGGTTGGGTCTTCAAAAGAGGAAGATGATACCATGTCCGGTTCTTCGGATGGTGAGTATGTGGCTGTTTCGCCTTCTGCATTTTTGAAGTCTTTTACATTATTCGCACAAGATACACCAACCGAAATAATGTCGCCTTTCTTAAATTTGGATATTGAAGAGTTCCCTTTCCTACCAACAGTCATACTTGTAGGCTTTGTAGCCATAAAAATAGATACTACTTGCCTTTGAATGTTGTCACCATTGGGATTACAATGGTCGCAATTGAGTTTGGAGATGGTATTGTTTTTATTGGAAATTTTTTCAGCATACCGCATGAAATAATCTTGTTCAGTTTTAGATAAGTTAGAGGCCATTTGAGGAAAGATAACGGGAGATGAAGAATAAAGAGCATCACGGTAGCCCATGTTGTGCGAATAATGTAAGTCACCCAAGTATTTCCAACTTTTGTCTTTCATTGATTCAGCATTATATTGTTGTCCACAATCAAGACAAAGACCAAGACTTTCGGAAACTGCTTTTTCACCACATGAAAAACACTCGCCCATAGATTCTGCACCATAATTAGCCGTTGGTTGATTTGAAGTCAAGTCCACCGTTGAAGAATCAGTAATTTGATACCTATCAAGTGTTTCATCTCCAACCATAGCATCGCTTGGGTTGTAATACGCTCTTTCTGTTGCTTGTGTTTCGCTATTCATAATTTGCACATCCTGTGTTCCGGTTACTGTATGGAAATATGTGTGGTTTTCCTCCGACATGAAGAAGTCTCCACCTTCTGCCGCCTTAACAGTTTTACCTTTTTTATCGGGTTTAAGGAATGATTCGGGAACATGACCTGCTTTCGCAAGGTTTTTACCACATTCAATACGAGGCTTTTGGAATGTTAATTTGTATTCTCCGGGTTTGGATTTTGATTGTCCAAAGAATCCTACTTGAACAGGGCATTGAACTAATTTGCGAGTCTTTTCCGATGGGAATACTGCTGTTGCATAAACCATAGCCCCTCTCGGATTTCTGTCACCAAGACTAACAAGGTAAAACTCAACACGCTTACCATCCTTAGTATGAAGAATTAGGTGCGCCCCTGCGTTAGATGCACCATCCCAACGAATACGATTTGCCGGAAGTGAACCACTTGGCATAAAACGAGACATTGAGCCATCTTTCATCTTATTGAGGTAGTTTTCTCGGTCATCGTGATATTTGTTTGGGAGGTGTGCTACAATACGGAAACTGCCCTTGCCAAGACGCTTACCGCCCGTAGCAGGTTTCAAATATGTTTCGTTGCCAACAGCATCATTAGGGAATACTTCTCGGAAATCGGAAGCATCCGAAAATCTAAAGTGTGTTCGGGGATTCTCAAGGTATTCTTTACGACCCTCTTGATTCGGCTTACGACCCATATCCCTTATTTGGTGTTCTCGTTATCTAAAGACTCGCTTCATTGATAATTCACACTTATGGATGAACCTTTAGGTTTGTAGTGATTATACTTCTCTCTATTGGCAGAAATAATGCTCATTGAGTCTTGGAGATTCTTACTACTAATTTTGGTATCTTTCTTATATCCCGAAGTCTCTAAAGCATCCATATAGGCAACCATTACCATCTCTTTCAAATGCGCCCCTGTCATACCATCAGTATCTTTAATCAATGGTTTCAAATCAATTTTTTGATGACTAAAATTGGATAAATACTTCTCTAAAATATGCTTTCTTAATTTCTCATCGGGTAGTCCAAAATCAATTCGGAAATCAAATCTGCCCGGCCTATCCACCAATGCTTTATCAAGAGATTCGGGGAAATTTGTAGTCGCAATAGTTACTACTCCACCATTAGATTCAACACCCGCTAAACAATTCAAAAACTCACCGAGTATAGGATGGTCGCCCGAAGTCCTATCTATACCTCCAAGTGTATCAATGTCTTCAATTATAATAATCGTGGGTGATACTTTACGGGCAATTTCGTATAAACTACTTATCTGCCCCCTCTCATCAATATCTTCGGAGGTAATGTAAATAATTGTGCTTTCCACTTGATTCATAATGGCCGAACAAGTTAGCGTTTTTCCTGTTCCCGGCGGCCCTGTTACCAAACACCCTCGGCTCGTTGGAAGATTCTTTTCCTCATACAAGTTTAGATTTTCAATAAATTTCACTACATTTTTATCAAGGGCTTTTTGTTGTTCAATCGTTAATACTACATCATCCCATGAAACATCCTCAACATGAATGAATTGTAATTTTGCATCAACCGTATTGTTTCGTAAAATCCCACTTTTTGAACAATAAGCATCATATTGTTTGTGAAAATCCTCAATCCGAGTTTCGGGAAGGTGTAAAATCTGTATCTCTAAATGAAGGCCATCTAAGGGCATGAAATCAATAACAAATGGCGTTCCATCGGCTTTACTACGGACAAAATATGTTGCACGAATAGGCATCTTCTCTTTGCCCTGTGGGTAATCAAATTGATGATATTGCACACCTGTCGCTTTCCTCTTGCTCATGCTGAATCCCATCGTCTTTACAATATCGTATTCTGTGGATAACCATTTCATCATATCATAAAGAAAAATTGGTGTCCTCGTATCCTCCCAAAATACCCAATCCGATTCAACAGCCTCAAAATCACTCACACCGAAAAAATCAGTTACAGCATCTTCTAAAAGATTTGGTTCACCCTCACTTACTTTGGCTAACTTCTTTGCGAAGGTTAAAATTGAATCTTCCGAATACGGAATTGTAATCTGTCCTATCGGGGTATCAATCGCAATCGTTTGGCTCATAATAAACCATTGGCCAAATCCGTATCTATACCTTCACTAAAGAGTATGTATTTGATTCCGCATTACACCCTTTAAGGTTTCTATGAATGAATCCGAAACAGGTGTAGGCAGTTCTTCTATCGTAGGTCGTGGGTGAATTTTGCTAAAACTTAGAGAATTAGATACGAAAAACGCCTTTATGTCGTCCGGGCTACGCAAGTAGGACACTCCCGATTGAGTTCCGAAAGAGCAAGTATTCTCTTCTCCAATGTAATGAAATCCACATATCAATGGCAAATGTGAATAATGATTTCTTTCGGATGTTTTTCTTGGGTCGCCAACAATCCGCATTAACAATTCGGTGTCCTCACCCATACCAAGTCCGGTATCATAACCTCCAACGGCTAAGAACGCCTCCCTATCAATTATCGTCCCTGTCGGTGCAGGGGGATGACCGAAGAACCAATAGTAAGCATAGTCGGGGTGGTTTTCTAAAAATGTTTGGTCTTCCCAATGAGCATATAATCCTTTTCGTTGAAAGGTAGCACCTGTGAATTGAGATATTAAAGGATATTCGCAATCAAGAACAACAGACCATATTTTGACCCTTTCGTTTGAATCTTCAATTGCATTTTTCATTTCAAAAAGATAACCATCATACCAATAATCATCACCATCAAGGAAAGCAAGATAGGGATTAGACCCCATAGATACCGCTTGATTCCGTGCGCCGCCTACAAGGGGGTGTGAGGGGGCTTGGCGGATATAATTGAAGCCATAACACTCAACAACAGCCTGTGCATCATAGGTTTGATGTTCTGTCGGCGTTCCATCGCAAACATACACTTCATAATCAGTTAATGTCTGTGCCTTAATTGAATCAAATGCCTTCAAAAGTAACTCTTCGGATATGCGATAAATCGGAACGATTATGTCAAACATAGAATTACATTGTTTTAGTCTTTATCTAATACTTCCCATTCAATAGTAATACCCAATCCGAGATTGTTGTTTTGAGTATGAGCAATAGTAATACAATCTTCTTTGAAACCTTGCGAAACAATTATGAAATTAACTTCACTATTCAAATCTTCTAACATTTCTTCAAGATATTGATATTCATCATCTGTGATAGACTTTAATTTTATATCCCCATACTCAAATTCCTTGCCAAAAAAAGAGAATTCCATGTTTTCATAACTATCCTTCTTTGAGATTTCACAAATTGTTACGGGTGCGTGACCCTCACCAAACCGAGTGATTTTTAGAGTGCTAATTATATTCTCATTCCAATTGATGAGTGAAATAAGGTGCTTTGTTTGATTAAAAACTACCTGTGGTTCTGCGTAGCGTGGGTCTTCAAAATTACCTAATTCCCATAACTTATGGAAAAGGGTCTTATCAAAATCGGTGTCAGTTAAAAAAACCGGCCCAAAAGATTTATCTTCGGTATCACAGTAAAAACCCATGTGACCGTATGAATCATCATCATCGCCGTTGTCGCACCAAATCTGCCATCCCATGTTAAAGCCTCATAGATTGCAGGTTAATTAAGGTTGTGATTCCTCTTTCGCCCGCAATCTGTTGAGCCTTACGGCATTGAGATTGTTGAAAACCTGCTACTTTAAGCGGTAGGCATTGGCCTTGCTGACTGTGATTGAATCAAAGTTCGCTTATACCAATCCACATTTCCGGGGTTGATGGAAATTCCCATTTCTAACAACTTGTTAGCGATGAGAGCGTCCGGTCCATCATAGAGGGTATATTTCATAAAGGCTAAAAGACCGCTTCCAAGAACAGTTGTTCCGGTTGCACCCGTATTGTAAAAGGTTACAAGAGCATCAAACACTTGACCCGGAAGCACATAGACATCGGGGTAAAGGTTGAAACAAGGTTGGAAATTGATACTGCGTGGGTATGGACTTGCCGCACCCGGAATACCATCGTTTCCTACATTGTCGGGGTCAAGGAAGTAATCGGTTGTGTTGATTCTAACTTGTATGTATGCACGGTTTCCCGCAACACCGTTAGGAACATCATTTGCACCAACGATAAGACCTCGGATAGTTACAGGTGCGGCGACTGTGCCTATACCTGTATAAACGAAGTATGTTGGAGATACTGCTACATCTTCAATAACGACGAACTGCGTAGCAGTTGTTTCTGCGGGCTTGGTAATGTTGTTACCTCTTCCACCGATAAAGATTGATATTGCTTGACCTGCTTGTCCACCCGGTGTTCCTACGACGGCGGTTGCACCTGCTTGGCTGTTCCATTGATATACTTGGCTTCTCATACTCATAATTTTCACATCCATTGTTTAATTCATTCCCGAAGGGCGAATTAAGCAGTTCCTCCGTTGGTAGCGACAGCCGCAACACGGCTTCTTTGTTGCTGTTCAATCAAGGTTCGCTTATACCAATCAACATTGTTTGGGTTAATTGTTACGCCGAGTTCAAGGAGTTTGTTTGCTATAAGGGCATCCGGGCCATCATAGAGGGTATATTTGACGAATGCCGAAACTACTGCTGTTTGGTTAGCGGCAGGGAAATCAGCGTTTGTGGTTGTCAAACTGTAAAGAATTTGGAATACTTGACCCGGCAACACATAAATGTCAGGGTAAAGGTCAAAAGACTTCAAAAGGTTGTTGGTATTAGCCGCCTCAAGTGCGCTTGTAGCCGCAAGAGTGTTTGAAGACCCTCTTGGGTATGGGGAAGCAAGTCCCGGAACGCCCGCTTGGTCTGTGACATCGGGGTTTTGGAAGTAATCTGTGGTGTTAATACGAACCTGTAAAGCACCGCCGAGCCATGCTGAACACGCAATATCTTCAATTACGATAAATTGGGTTGCGGTTGTTTCAGCAGGTTTGGTGATGTTATTACCAATTCCGCCAATGAAAATATCAAATTCTCGGTTTGCAGGAACTACCTGTGGTTGTGCATCAACGCTTCTGCGTAGTGTGGCTACTGATGTGAGTCCTAAACCACCTGCGGCGAGATTTGACCATTCATATACTTGACTTCTCATTGACATATTTTTTCACTATCCTTTGTGTTATTCTATTGTTGTTTTTTTGACTATCTAAAGACTCCCCTATTAGACTTCTCTTTTAACATCAAGAGGGTCATAACGGGTCAAGACGGCGACACCAAGAGTTGTAGTTAAGAGTCCCATAAATCGCAAGATGGTTACATCATATCCGATTATAGGAAGAGAGAACCATACACGGTTCAATGTTTTTGACATTGGAACGGTAGCAAGAGTGCCAACACCAACAACGAGCAAAGAACCACCAATAGTCCATTTATTTACAAGAGTTTCTTTTATTTTATCCATCATACTAAATCACCTTATCCTATTAGAACACAAGCACCCGCAAGTGTTAAGAATCCGCCGAGAATGGTTTGAACACCAATCTCTTTACCCATAAGTGTAATAGCGGGAATGTCAAGCACTCCGAGAACAGGTTGTGACTCGGTAGCAATCAAATGAAGACCACCAATCAAAGTAGCGACACCAACAAGGGTCTTTTGTCCGTTAAACCATGAACATACCTTAGCGAACATTTTAAGCACCTACCTTGAAGAATCGGTTCACAAGGATACAAGAACCAACGAGGACACCAACGCCACCCGCAATCTTGCCGACCCATCCACCGAGCATATTTTCAACACCCATGCCATAGCCGAAGTGTGTTAGACCCAAAATCAATACCGAAGCACCAACAACAATTTGTCCTGTTGGGGTTTCAGTGCGCTTGCATACATCTCTAATCATATCTTTCATATTATTCACCTGTTTGTATTTATTGTCCTATGACACTCCCATGACCTTCTGCGCCCGCCATGAAGTTTCCTATGAAACCTGTTTGGACACTATCTGCATACCATTGGGTTACACCATGTCCACTTCCACCGGCTGATGGCAATTGGTAAGATGGGAGAATATATGTGTCAAAGACATCTTGCATACCACTACCTAATTCTTTGGTCTGTGGGAGCGCACCTGCCTCCATTGATACATCATAAGAAGTCATTGAAGGTGCGGAATCTGCCATTGAAGTTCCACCGATAACATTAGCCATTGAAGTATCTCCGGTCTTTATACGATTACCGCCTACATCAGTTGATGCGGAAAATTTCTTCATGTCCATGCGCTGATTAAGTGAAGTAGCCGAATTCAGTGTTTCTGCACCAAACCATTGTGTTACTCCGTGACCCATAGCCGCTTCTTCTCGGACTGAATCAAGGTATGAGCCTTGGCGTTGTGCGATTTGGACTTCGGGAGTATCTTCGGTCATAACTTGTTCAACAGTTTCAGCACCGTAGTATTGAGTAGGTTGGTAAGATGACCTATCAACCGAAACCGAATCAATTGGAGAATAATTAGAAAGATTCATGTCGCCATAATAGCCACTTTCTGCTTGCTTGGTCATAGCACTTCCAAGTTTAGGGAAAACTCCTACAAGACCCAATACTTGACCTGCGGCGACACCTGTTAAAATTGCGCCTCCAACAAACCATGCTGAACCTGCACTTGCTAAATCTTTACTACCAACAGTCATCATAGCAATACCCATACCGCCTGTTATAGCGACACGAAGACCATTACCGAAAGGAACACGGCCAAGAGGGAGCATAGTAAGACCCGCACCAATTACTGATGCACCTACAAGACCACCCATAGCCCATCCAACAGAAGTTGCCTTCTTCTTAGAAGTAAATGTTTCTTTTAGTGCCGATGGAATCCCCATAAAGGAATCCACAGCAGGTTGATAAATATCGTCTTTGACTGTGGCTAATACATTCATGTTCTTTTCACCTTTGGTATAATCTTTCTTGCGTTTCGCCGCTATCTAAAACCTCTCATTCAAAATGGACGAGGGTTTCCTCCTGTTACTTTGATGTTTTCTGTGGCCGTCATAGTTGGAGGGGCAATATATTGTTCAGTTCTTGCTGTGGATAAAATCGGAGGTGCAACATATTCCGAAGCAAGAATATCTAATGCGTTTCCTTGTTGATAAAGGAATGAATCGGATTGGAGAGGGTTGTCAATAGCAGAAGTGATTACTTGTCCCCCAACAAATTCACTAATTCCCGTATTATCGGTTTTATTGATACAAATCTCCGTTATCTTTGTTTTCAAATCCATAGACAAATCCATGTCTTGTATTGTAGTTAAAAATCGGTGCATGGCATTTGGGCCGGATTTTGAAACTAAAGATTTAATGTCATCGGTGGATTGATTGGTTAAGGTAGCCCACCAAGAAGACACTCCACTCATAGGTGTAACACGATTCAACGCCCAAGTCATTGATGCCTTATCATAAGATACCGTATATCCACTACCAATCTCTTGTGTAAAGGATTCGGGGTCGGGCATATTCGGAGGGCTTGTAGGTGGTCGCACATAAGCAGAAGTAGGGTTTGGAACATATGTTGAAATTGGATTGCCAAGTATTGAATTCGCCTCATTTTCGGATTCATAGAAAGCATTCAAACGATAATGACCGTCACCCAAGTTAGAAGCGACTCCGTGCATAGCATCAGCCATGAAAGAACGCCCTATGACTTGATTTTGGATTGCGAGGTCAAGGTTCATAATCATACCTTATACTCCCTGCTATCTAAAAAGTATGGTATAAGACATCCAACAATTATCAGCAAAGGAATGAAAATTAACCCTTTCGTTTCAGCACCAAATCTCATTTTTGGATTGGAAATCAATCGCCCACCCTTTCTTTTTTGAATCCACCGCCATTCAGCCTTACCGTTAATGGGCTTGGTTTTATCTCCCTTTATCCATTTATTTCGTTTCTCAATGTCGTAAGCATAAGCCATTGACAATTTTCTAAGCGGAGTTCGTTTTAATATATCATCATCTATGCCATATTCATAAGTTATCGTTCCCCCTCCGGTGTTAGGAAATGACCTTTTGTGATAATTTGCATTTAACAACCCCCTCAATTGTTCTTTCGTGTATTTCTTTTCAATAAATTGAATTGTGGTTTCAGCCTCATTAACATAACTAAACCCTTCTTCGGGGTAATCATCATATTCGTAAATCCTCTCATCGTTAGCAGTATCAATGGATAAAAACTCAATGTCGTCAAATGATTCAATCACCTTATCATCTATGCTCCAATTCACGATAATTTGAACGATTTCTTCTATGGTCGCATTTGGGGGTATCTCATCAGTTTCGCCATAATACATACCATGCTTTCCATATCCTTTAGTCCCTTCTTTCACATAAAGGGTAAAGTAATAATCCGATGATTCGGCCTCAAAAGTTTCTGCACTCTTTAGCAAATTCGCTTTTAGCATCATCTTTTGTATTGGAGTGAAATATAAACCATTGGAAGGTTGAAAACCATACTCCTTACAGTAAAAATGATGCCGTTCTGCCGCAGTTAATGATGTAAATTCCCGAAAACTACAAGTGGGACAAGGTAATTTTCCCATAAGATATTGACCCTTATCCTCCCTTAACCTTAACGGAATCCATTCATCGGCATAGGGTGTGGTGGGAGTCCTGTCTATTACCATGTCTTTTTCTCGTTTAGTTAATTTATGTTTCAAAGAACTTAATTGACGGTCATTAAGTAAATGGACACCCAATTTCGTGTCACCACCCCAAAAAGAATACGCAAGACCTATTTGCCGTTCAGTCTCTTGTTCAACAATTTCAATTGCCTCTTCTAATGAAGTAGTCGTGGATGAAACATATTTTAGGGCATCCATATCCCAAATCCGCCATAAACCCTCATCATCAGTAGTGATAATAAAATGTTCATTACAAAGATAGTATTCCCTATCATTAAATTTACCGTTTGATAACTCGGTAGGTAATGATATACTATATCGGGAGTTTGCCACCAAATTGATTTCATCAATAGACATTACTTCCACCATCTCATCAATCCGAATCCAACTATGGTCGTGCCGATGAGGGCCGCAGGTTTGAGGTATTCTTTGATAGAACCTGTCCAATTTTCCGCTTTTAACTCCGATTTTGCGCTATTTGCAGTTTCTTGTTCGGCGGCCATCTCCGATTTAATCTGTGTAATCATTTCTGCTCGGTAATCAACCGCTTGACTTTCTGCCTTTCTTACAGTCTCAATTAAAGATGTAATACCTTCGGATTCTATCTCAACAACAAGTGGATGCAATTGGGCAACGGAAGCCCTTTCAACACCATTTAATGCTTGAGTATGGTCTTCACCCGCATAATTCATACGACTCCAAGTAGCACCTGCGACAGCCGCATAAGTGGGCTTAACATCATATCCCGATGCCCTGAAATTAGAAACGATACGAGCAACGGCTAATTCACCCGCTTCACTCTCGGATTTGAATAACCATTCTTCGTAATCAGCAAGATTCATGCCCGAAACATCTCGGAAATCTTCGGAATGCGCTTCCATGAATTGTTCAAGTGGGTCGGACGAATTCCCCATATGTTCATTCGTAGGGGCAGGTAATGGCCCATCTTGCCCTGTTACACCTAATGGTGCAAGGGGTTCGGGAACATCTTGGGTTTCTGCACCAAAAGCATCTCCTTGATTAGATAAAACAGCATCACCCATCACCTGTGTAATGTTCTCTTGAATAGTCCCGACTTCTTCGGCATCAACAGGAATGCCATCTGCGCCGTAATCAGTGGCTTCATCTTCCCCATACAAAGAATTAAAATCCGACATGATAATCAATTGTCCGTTCCGTTATCTAAAACCAACGAGTCAAACATTAGATTCATACATCTTAGATTGTGGGTAATAACTCATCCCCAATTCAGCCATGAATGTTTCATAGCCATTACCAAAAACTTCTTCATCTTCGGCGGCCATTTCAACAGTTTCGGCATATTTTACTTGATAATTATGTTCTTTATTTACCTTTTGAAAATAATTAAGAAATTCATTAACATCGGTTTTATCTGCCATATTTAGTATTTGGGTGATTGTTGCGAAACCTTCAACATCATCGGATGAATAAACTCCATCGGCAGTAATTTTATCACCAACTGTATAAGTATTCTCCACAGGTAATGGCATACTGCCAATCATCTTGACACCCGTTGAAGTTATCGTATTGACACCACCAACTAATTTCTTAACAATCATATTATAAAAGTCTTTTTCACCAACAATTAAGGCAAGATTAAATGGTGAATAATTTACCATATCCTCACTTGATAAACTGTCAGCCTTAACTATGTAAATAGCATCACTGTCTTCTTCTTTCTTCATTACTGAATCCGTAATGATACCACTTAAAATATATTCTGCCAATTTCAAACCCTCCGAATACGCTTAGTATTACCCGAAGACCTATCTATTACCATCGCTTCCGTATCGGAAGTTTGTTGAACTTGATTCTCAATTGACCATTGAGCAAGTGACTTTGAGGTTTGGCCGTCTGTATAAGAAGCATTTACAGCATCCGAAAGTGGCCCACCAATGTTGCCCATCTTGGTCGGAGTCGCTCTCCTTGAACCTGTGTGGCTTGAACCAATATCATCATTATTTCCGGGAACAAATAAAGGCGTTTGACCAAGAACTCCAAGATTAAACATTTTATTATACACCGATGGAGGACGATTATCATTTCCTGTGTAGCCCGCCATAGATTGTGGAATAAATGGAACTACCGCAGGGTCAAGTGAAACAGGGTGTGTCTCTTTCAAAACACGATAATTGAAATCCTTTGGCTCTTGTCCATCCATACTAAGATATGGTGATTGACCGGGTGCTTGAGTCTCTTTAATAACATTTTTGCCTTCCGCCGCTTGAACCATCGCCATTTCGGGTTCAAGGAAATTCTCATTACGAGTTAATGCTATGTCTGTATGTGCGCCAATTCCGGGGTCGTTGTATTCAACATAGCGTTCCGTAGGCAAAGCCGCAAACCGACTACCCATGAAAGCACCATCAAGACTCATTGGAATAATATCAACTGCATATCCGGTGGATTCAACAACCAATTCCTCATACTCCGCAGGGCTTAAATCTCCCATGTTTGGACTCTCAATCAATTCGGGGTCACTATCCGCATTTTTGACAAGTTTATCTTTCAAAAGAGAACCACCCAATAAGACAGCACCTACGCCAAGTGCAAGGGCTAATAATGATGGCTTCTTCATTTCAGCAAGGTAATAATCCTCTTCCCTTTCGGGAACTTCATCTGCCAAAATACCCTCATAGACAACGCCACCATCAGTATCAGTAATTTCAACGGACACATCTTCTAAATCTTCATCATCCACTTGAACCATACCTACGGAATCACCAAATCGGTTTTTAATAGCGGAAACACCATCTGTTAATTCCTCCATATCGGCATAAAACTCATTCAATTCTGCATAGTATTCTTCGGCAGAAAGACCATGATATTCTGTTTCTGCATCCAATTTTTCCCACTTTCTCATTTCGGAGATAGGTATTCGTGTAGCAATTTCTCCTGTTTCCTTATGTCGGAATCTTGTTGAAGTCATTCCTTGTGGCCTTTTTCCATCGGCGGAAAATGATTCAGCCCTAAATCCTTCCTTTTTAGAACAGATAGCGCATAAATCAACATCTAAGGTAGCATAAGACCAAAGTTTCGCAAAACGGCCACATTTATCACACCCAATTTCGTTTTCAACGGCTTCGGCATTAAATGATTCTGCACCAAATTGTTTAATCCATTCATCATACCATTCCATGTATTCTTTTTGATTTCTAAAGTCCTTTCTTCCCTCATTTCTTGTAAATAATGTAATAGAACCATTTTCCCTCTCTATGTAATTTTGCATACTATCCTTTTTAGATTCAGCATTGAAGGATTCTGCACCCTTTCCTTTATTCCATGCAGTAGGCCGATAACCGTCTGTAAAATCACCTAATGCTTCTTGGACTTCGGTTGCCCAATCTCTTCCTCTCATTGGAACATTCTTCCACTTCATATAACCATTAAACCAACCTTTTGCTGTATATGGGTATGGGCCAAGTGTAAAATCAAAATTCTTATAATATACATTTTTTATGCCCATTTGTTCCTTCGCTTTAATGACAATGTAATACTCATCATCAACACGAACAATCTTGCCCGAATCAAAGTGAACATTATATCGCTCCCCTTTTTTATAATCATGCAGACGACTATACATCTCTTCGGGCATATCCATTGACATACGGTGGAATAAATCTGCATTAAATGATTCTGCATCTTTTGATGGATTATCAAAGAAGTAATAGTAAGGACTTGGAAATTCCCCTTTGTATGGACTTGGTGGATAACCGCAACTTTCCATGAAATCATCAATTTTCTTTCTTAATGGGTGTGCAAGGTAAAGTCCCCCCGGCCCCGCATTCAAATCAAAATAAGCACCATCTTCTGCAAAAGTGACTCCACTCCATAGGTAATTCTCACCTTTGATGCCTAATGCCTCATCCATCATCATTTCTAATTCACTATTAATGTAGTCTTTATCATCTTCTGCGGAGTATGAATCTATCAGTTCTGCTTTTCCGCCCATTTCTAAATGTTCAGCATAACATTCTTTGCATAATAACGGAGGGAACGGGTCAGCAGGTTCCAAATTAATAAAAGCCACAATCGGTTTGTCTTTTAGGCAAGCATCACATAAGTCACCATCGGATTCTGCACCCAAAATAGTCGCATCAATTGTGTCAATATCAGCATAACCACCAATGACTAAGAATCCATAATTATCGGAGAGCCAATCAGCCGGTTCGCCACCATCACCATAAAATTCGTTAGGAATCCAAACGGAAGTAGGTAAATCCACATCTTCATCATCGGTGTCCCATTCAATGTCTTTAACCAAAAACATTCCTTCGTGTCCTTCTGCACCAAAATAATCATTGTTTTGAACCCATGAAAAGTTAGCGGCGGAGTTATCCATAAAACCACCGTAAGCAGGTGATGGATTGCCCGCAGGTTCGGGGTATGCACCCATGAGTTTAGCGAATTCCGCCGAAGTCATAGCATCATCACCATTAGACATAATAATTCATTGTCCGTTTTGTTATCTAAAGACGGCGGCGGTGATTTGCCGTCATGGGTTGAAATCCTTCAATTGCACCCATTCCTTGAATGTCTTGAAGCGTAATGGGTTCATCATAAAGCCTATATGGTGTCATTACATCAATTAAATTATCTCTAAACCGTTCTGCTTCCGCCCAAACATCAGCAGTAATAGGAATCGGTGAAGGTTCACCAATATGCCTTTTATATTGGGATTTATCGTAAGAAATCATTTTAGTCCAAGAAGGAGGATTCTCGTTAATTTTGATACCATCAGCGTAAAATTGCTTTTTTAACCATTTATTTACTACATTTCTCCAATTATTATCGTGACCCGTATAAATCAAATCATCTTTTTCTTCTTCAATAGTCCAACCAATGTCGTGATATTCATCGGGTGGAAATAATACATCAACAGATGTTGGATAAACCCTAACCACATAACCAACAGTTAAGCCCCCTGCATCAAGGGATTCTCTCGCTACATTGACTTTATCCCCAACCATCCAATCGGCAGGGTTTCTTTGTGAACCTACTTGTGATAAACTACCTTGTCTTTCTTGTGGGGCCGAAATTGATGAAACAGAAGTTATCGTTCTTGAAATGACTCCTAAAGCCTCTTGGAAAAATTCATTTTGACGGTCAAAGGAAATATCGGAAAATGTTCTGTCGGAACCATATTCTCCCGTTCCTATATCTTCAACTTCAATTTCTATACCAAGATTTTTACCTACACTTTTATTTTGTTGGCCTATCCCCTTAGAAAATCCTGTAAAGGATTCGGGATAAACTGCCATACGAACAATAAATGTGCTATTATCCCCTATCACCATCTCTTCCTTAACTACGACCCAATTTGACGGAATCTTGCGATTCTTGTCAAGATTGATACCTGCGAATTGTCGTAAAGACTTTTGAACAGCATTCCAATTCATTGTATTCAAGACCCCTGTGCAAACCCTTCATTGATAAAAGAACCCCAATTCAAACCTTTATCAATATCCAAAGGAAGACCCGTTATTAACATTTGATTGATTTTGATTCTTTCATTGATAGCAACTTCGGAAGATGGGTCTTCAACTAAACTAAAATGACCCGTCCACCAAGTCTCACCACCCCTTTGCCCAAATGTGTCGGCGGATTTAATTACCTTTGAACCATCATAACCCGCTATGATTAAATCTTGTAACCTCTCTTCCGAATGTTCGCCATCATCCCAAAGAACAATTGCCCTATCAAGAAGGACTCGTTGAATTGTGCCTAAACCCGTTTCTGCTACTGATTGTCGCACCGCAATAGACGCTATCCTGTCACCGGGTCGCCAATCATGCGTGAACGGGGTCATACTTAAAGATTGTCGGTTTCACTATCTAAGGACTAATACTTGCTCTTTGCTATCCAACCTGCACCAAAAAGTAAAATACAAATCAATAAGGCTGTGGAATTTTTATCAACCCATGAAGTTATTGAACTTTCTGCACTAAATTGAACACCACCGTCTTGTTCGTCTTGTTGAACTACGGCAAGGAATGGATTGCTTGATGCTTGAATAATTGCCTCTTGCTGTGGATTCATTGATTTCATGTCGCCCGATGATGATTTAGAACCTAATGCTAAAGCCGTATCTGTCTGCATTGGATATGCCGACATATTGATACCCAATTCTTCGGGAGTATAACTCATCATTGGAAGCGATTCTCTAAATGCGTTGTCTGCCATAAATGTTCCATCTCCCATACTCATCGGTGCTTCGCTTTGTGATGGCAATAAGTCTTTGTAACCATTTGGGTCGTGAACAACATAAGCATCCCGCATCCTTTCAGTCATAAATCACCACATCTTTTGTGAAGGCCGTTCATTAGAATAATGAGTGGACTGTGGGCCTTGATGCGGCTTTGATAATTTGACCTCTTCTGCACCATGAACATCACTTTCACCCTCAACTACCACAGGGTTAATTTGACCTACTGAAAACTCGGAATTCTTGCGAACAGTTTTGGCTTCTGCTGACTTGCCACAGCAACCTTTTCGGGCTTTTACTGCGTTATCTGCGGATTTTTGTTCCGAAACTCTTGCCGTAATCACCTTTCCGACACCATAAAGCACAGCGATACCTGCGCCCAATTTAGCCCATGTTGGGAATCCTGTATTTTCTGCCCACGCAATTTCATTTGGAGGAATAGAAGCCGATGATTGACCCGTTCCATCTTCCCAAGTCATGTCAAAAGAAGAAGGTGAATGAAGTCCACCTGCTGTCGCTTCTGCTGTCGGGCCTTCTATCTCGGAAAGAGATTCTGCATCCCACTTAGTTAATGTGGAATCCACATATCGCTTTTCGGATTTGCGAGCATTGATTTTAGACATTTCCTTATCTTTAACAACATTGTATGCCCCTTTCATAGTCGGAAGGTGCGCCGATGGATTTTCCTTTTTACCTAACGCATTAAAGATATTGACAGTATTCATATAACCAATACGACCCCAAGCACCCAAAGGATAAAACCTACCATCCTTTTCCGCAATAGCAGTATAATAGAATTTGTTAGAAGAACCCTGTTGATTAACAAGATAACGGTCATAAACTACTTCACCCCACGATGAATGAGCCTTAATCTTACGCCTTGCCGCATCAACATCCGATATGCAAGGGGAATACCGTTGCATAGCCTCAAAAGTTTCGGCGGAGAAATTAGAATTAGTAGGTGAATCACTTGGGCCATCTTGTCCCGTTATCCCTTCGTTGAATGTTGGACTTGGACTACCTGTGGTTTCAGCCCCATAGTTGGAACATTCTCCGCAAAGGAAATCATCCCATTGTTCGGTTTGATTACACTTATATGAACCGCAAGCGATTTTTCCGCAATCTTCACAAGAAATATATGAACTATTATTATCAGATAAATCTATTTCTCTCCTACAATAATCGCAATTTTTGAACCCTTCAGCCCCAAACGATTCTGCACGATAGCCTTCTTCCATTTCTTGATTAAATGACATCCCCCACCCATCTTCACTAAACTCACAATTCGGGCAACCAATGTGTATAATTATCTTATTATCGTCTGCATCGGACTTGCCCACATATTGTATATCACAAAATTCCCCATAACTTCCATTTTGGCCTTTACCATCACTTATCCCACATACTGTTAGCCCTTTTTCGCAAGCCCTTGAGCAATAATCATCATCCCAAGTATCAAGACCTTCTGCTGTTGAGCCACAGAATTTACACTTAAAACCTAATTCGGCATTAAAATGTTGATTATAACCAATTTCTTTTGCTACAAAATCTGCATACTCTTTGGAAAAACAACCACTACTTAATGCTTGACGAATGACTCCTGTTTTCCATGAATCTGTTTTATTGTCTTCTTGAAAAGATGTTTGAACTGCTTCAAAGTTTTCATACATCCCCAATTGTTGCTGTTTTGCACAAATAGTATCAAAACATTCTCCGCAATAATCAATCCCGTCAATCCCCCAACCGGAGTCCCATGATTCAATGGTCGCATTACAATTTCCACATTCCACCAATTCCACATCGGCGGCGAACGATTCTGCATCCCAATGTGCGTCTTTGCTATGAATCATCATCCGTTCACCATATGAAACTCCTTTGGCCAATGCTTTTTCCGCTTCACGCATACTTAAACCTGTAAAAATAACTACCTTTGGTTGATTAGACCACCCATAAGCGTTTTCAAGCCAAACCTTTGTTGCACCCGCTTCTTTGAGAATCTTAATATATAGTCGTGCATCATATTTTCTATTATCAAAGATACTTGAATTTTTAATATAAAGAGGTGAAGTCGGTGATGGTGATTCTGCATCCATTCCTAATTCGCCCTTATTATAGCAAAAAGGAGAACAATAATCAGTAGGTCGCCCTTCGTGTCTATAATTCCCTTTTGTTCCTTCTTCACACCATAAACAAGAGTCTTCTGCATTAAATGATTCAGCATGAAGTGGACTCAAGTTAATAGCAAAATTTTGTTGGCCGATTGCCCTACCATCTCCGTTAGGCATAAAATCGGGTTCTTGAACAGTAGGTTCTTCTGCCTTGCGAACAGGTCTGTCATAGGATTCCCAATTCATTACCTTTGAACCGCAACTTTCAGCATCCCATTCTTCATCTTCATACCATGTTTGCACCCACGCATTATCTTTATCGGAAAGAGTTACGGATTTACCACAAGTAGCACAAACTCCTGTTGGGTAATCATCGGGGTCAAAGAATTGGATTTCACCATCTTCAACATCCCACCCATCAATCTCCTTTGTCATAGGACAATCAATATGGATAAACTTTGCTACTAAATGGCCGCCTTTGAGATGGACTACTTCATACTCGGATTCAGCATTCTTTGAACAACCACAAACACCTTCTGCACACTTTTTACAACCCATAATTTCACTTCCACTTATTATATCCTAAATATCCAATTATTCCTAATCCAATACCGAGTAATACTTTCTTCGTCCCGCCGCTATCTAAAGATGCTTCTTCAAATGGGTCGGAAAGAATACCACTTCTTTTCTTCTCGGCTCCGAAAATTGAAGGTGTTTCTTTGATAAATCCGCACTCACCACAGGTGAAAAACATTTTCCCATTCTCACATTGAGAGCAGGGTTCGCCATGAGATGCAAAAGTTTCTGCCTCATATCGGGCATCATGGGATTCGTCTTCATGTTGCGCCCATTCTGTAATCTCGGTATTGCCGTGTTTCAAACCTTCATCTTTAGACCAATCTTTGAATGAAATGTTTTTACCATGACTATTCATCTCTTGGTCTGCCCATTCGTTAAACTCAACATTAAATGATTTTTGATTACTAACATATTGCTTAGTTTTCTTGCATATTTCACATTCCAATAATATCATATCTCCCTCTATGATTTCCACCTTAGAATTATCCATACAATCGTGTTCATTCAACCTATCAATCTCACCCTTACGACCATGAAGACCACTTTCACATTTTTCGCATCTTTTTTCCCACATCTCGTTCCAATCAAAAGGATAGGCGCAGAAACCACCCTCCCCATCTCCTTCTGCCCAATTATTACATAAAACCTTAGATTTTAACCCCCCACCATCTCTTATCGGCGGAGAAAAGTAAGTCAAATTACAATTATTGCATTCTCCGATAGCGAGAAAAGATGAACCTTGCCCATGATTATCGTCATCATTGTTTAAGTAAGCCCCCAATGAATCCCCATTGTAATTTTTCGGAATAGGACTCAAATTATTTCCACATAAACTACAATCCATAATTTCTTTTGCTTCAAAGGTTTCTGCGTAGTAATCGCCGTCTTCATTAGGTTGCTGATTGCACGAAACCATCTTCACTCACCACTTTCTTCTTCATATTTGGAACAAACGGCATCAAAAGCCTCTTTATGTTCTAAGTCCCCTGCGTTTGCGGTGATTGCGCCATGACCTGCTGAACCGGCAGTAACTAAAACAAATGGTGCTAATTGATAATACCATTCAATATCTAATTTAGCAAAACGATTGATAGCAAAAAGTAATCCCGATGCGAGGCCACCCGCAATCATCCCTTTAGAAACAGAAAGGTTGATATTTGCCTTATGTTGTTCCGCAAGATAAGAGCGAAACCCTTTTGAACAAGCAGAACGAACCGACATAGTTAATCATTGTCATTCTCGTTATCTAAAGGATAACTTTCAAAGAAGATGTCCTTCTGCACCGAATGTGCGACCTGCGTTGATTCCAATTTGACGGTGACGGCTTGGGGTCAAGCCACCGAAGTCGGATGCTCGGACAGGTGGTGCTACATATTCGGATTCTAAACGCATACCGTTTGACGGAGGGATTAGATGTGTTAAGTTCATTTGCTTAGGAGTGTTTGCTCTTGGCAAAATCGGTGCTTCACGGATAGAAATACGCTTGACACTTGGTTCAATCTTAACTGATGGTGCGGAGAATAGTTTTCGTGGGTTAGGTGGGCGACTCATTGAGGCACGATTGACTTCGTGAGCAGGGTTTCCACCAAAGGTTTCAGTTACACTGTGAATAAGGGTGTTTGGAACAAGATTTTTGGGACGAATTCGGTTCAAGTGAGATACATTCAAACTTGGGCCACTACCATAGACTTCCATAGTGTGAGATGGTCGCAGATATTGGGATTCGGGAGAAATACCTTGTCCACCACGAAGATTATAATTTCCGAGATTTGTTGAAGGGTCAATGCCCGTAGGGATTGAAAATTCTGCAAACTTAATTTCCGGCATAGCAGGGCGATGAGAATTAGAAACAATTCCTTGCCCATATCCTTGACCCATTATTGCATCGGCCATACTAACATGATTTCCGGCAGGGATTGAATAAGAAGGCATCTTAGGCATTTGTGGTGGCGCAGGTAGCGGTGAATTAGGTGCAAGCCCTTGATTCATAGCATTGAACGCAGGGAGTGTGTCAGCCGCAAGGTTAATAGACGGGAATTGAGTCATCCGTGGGGATGGTGGGAGGTCGGGAAGAACAGTTTGTCCGTTAATAGTGCGAGCCATGCTTACTCATTCTCCCTTCTGTTATCTAAAGACTCACTTTTTGCTAACCATATAGACACCACCAACAAGGGCTGTTACCCCTGCACCAATTGGCAATAACCATTTCCAATTACGAGACACAAGTGCCTTTGCTCTCTCATAGATATTCTCATCTCCTTCTGCACTTTTAACTTCTTCGGAATCATCATCGGAAGGTTTATAATTAGGGGCTGAACCTGCACCGCCGCCACCGCCGTCAAAATTAACTTGAGGGGGTTGTCCCATCACATCTTCTGTATCAGTAGGGAGACTTTGTGCCATCATTGGCCCTGTAAGACCCGCAACGATTTCCGTTCCAAGAGGGTCTGCCATAAGGTTTGCCGCATTGGGGGAATTACCGATATTGCCGAAAACATTACCTGTCTCGGTTTTCAAATCACGGCCAATTGGGGAGTCATCCGGTAGCATATCTATCACTTATCTTTCCCGTTATCTAAAGGCTTTCATTCAAAATTGAAGGGTAATCCATTGGGAAAATTGATAAACATACACATCCTATTTTCATAACTGTTCGTGGGTATTACTACCGAAAATGTTGTAGGCTTGATATTATCACGCAAGAATGGAACGGCATGAATGGTTGATTTTGAACCCCAATAATCATAAGGTTTATCAAAAAATGAGTTTGTCTTGTTTTGGAACATTCCACCAAAAGCACCATGCTTAGGATAATAAGGGTCATACTTATCCCATTCGGAATTTAACGGATGTGATGGAGGATATTTTGCCCCATCTTTACAAGATACAATACCAAAGAGCATCTCCGTTGGCCGACCCATTTTACCAAAATTAAGTATGATTTTGTCCGTGGTTCTTTTTGTGGGGTCGGATGGCTTTTTCATAATCCACTGTCCACCTTTGGATATAGATAGGTTTTTTATACTATCCATTTCAGTCCAATGTGAAAAAGACCAATCATCCATCTTGACGGCAAAATAAATATCATTTGCATCCATAGTATTCACCTTATTATTAGCATTGAGAATCTTGTAAGCAAGCGAACCATCCCGCTTCTTAACCTTCTTGCAGACATAACTCCATAAATGGTTTGCATTGAATAATTTATAAAATAATGCTTGACGAGAATGATTGTGAATAGATAAAAATTCACTATCCGAGAAACATAAGGATTTTTCCGAAACACCTAAACCCATCAATATGTCCTCAAACACATGATAATCGTTATGGAATACTATCGTTCCCGCATCCATACATCAAACAATTGTCCGAAGGGGTATTTAATTGCTGATACCCTTAGTGACAATATAAAATCCACCTGCGAGAACAGAAATCATGGCAATTCCGATTAAAGGGGAGTTAAATGCGGATTTAGGTTCCTCCGCCCCTAATGCTGTGGGCTTTTCATCAACCTCAATAGTGTGTCTTTCGGCAGGTGAAACATACTGCAATTCGGGGAAATCATTTTCAACATCAACAGAAGCAAGACCTCGCAAAGAATCCTGTGGAGCATGAGTCGGCATCAAATCTAACGCATCCACCGAATTATCCATACCATTGACATTTTGATTCCATTCACCAACAGGTGCGAGGGTTCTTGACGGTTCGGGGGAGGATTCGGAAGCATAAGTCGCAGGTTTCATCTCAATGTTGTTTCCGGTGTGGGTGGCTCTTCTATTCTCACGAATTTTAGAGGCTCTAAAGAAACCCTCATCACGGAAATAAGATGGTGAATAACATACAACCTCTCCTTGCTGTGCCGCAGAAATACCTCCAAGAACCTTCTTTACTTCGCCCTTATCAGTCCCGAATCCCATTTGGTCTTCAATCGCTTTCAAATCACGGTGATTGATGAGATTGTGAATCATATAGACGGAACATTGTGAAAGTGCCTCTTTATTGACCGATGCAGGGCGTTGTGAGATTAAACAAACACCGTAGCCATTTTGTCTGCCTAATTTACAAAGACGAACTATTCCATCAAAAGAAACAGGCTTTCCTTGTTGGGGAACGAAATCTTGACATTCCTCAAAAATTGTCATAATTCCTTTGCCAAGTTTAGCCATCAATAAATCATCACAGTATTCCGCAACGATTTGTTGTTGTTTTTCAAGGGATAAATCTGAAATATCAATTACAAAAGATGTAGGTTCCTTCTTTAACCTGTCTATCATGCCCTTGATGTTAAGAGTTTCGCCGCCTTTTGGTTTCAATTCCTCCACATTAGACAATTGAGATAGACCGCCATGTGCGCCAAGTGCATCAAAACAAACGAATTGAAGACCTACACGGTTGATTTCTTCCATGATGAGTCCACCCGTCCACGATTTACCACTTCCTGTAATTCCTGTCAAGAAAACCTTCTCTCGCACGAAATCAAGCGGGAAATTCAAATCAGCAGGTTGGCCTAATTCTGTGGATGCCAAGACGATTTCATCCTTCTTGGTAGGGTCGGCAGGTTCAGCATCCCAAGAGTCCATATATACCATTTATCCCTCCTGTTATCTAAATGCTCCTTCACAGGCGAGGACAAGGTTTGAGGGTTGTATTCAAACCTGCATTGACTTGAGCCATTTGAACTAATGCTCCACCAAACTCTAACAAACCCCCTGCCTCATCCATTTGAAGATAGAAATCAAGACAACAACCTTCCATATTCTGTTTGTAATGTTGTGTAAGTGCTTCACGAATGTTGTTGGCAAAATTCTCCATTGATTCTTTGTTGTAGGGTGAACCAAGAACCACATAGAAAACCGGCCCCATCTTTCTTAAATCTTCATCATTATAGGCTAATGTTGTATTGAACAATTCACCTTTTGCGCCACTAAGACTACCACAATTTCCACCATCCATAATTATAACTGTTACCGATTGGTCAAATTCATAATTTTTTAAGTCGGAAACTACCTTATTTATTCCCGACCTCATATTCGTCATATTATGGGGTCGGAATGGTGCTTGGTTTTTCGGAACTAAATCAAGGAAATAATCAATAGCCCCTTTGTGGTCTTTAGATGGCTCATTTTTAACTGATACATCTTCACCTTTTGAGCCTTTAGGGTATATGGCATAGCCCCCGCTTGCGAAGCCCCATACAGAAAATGAATCCTTAGCAAGTTCGGCTTGAGCAATCATCAATGCTGTGACTATTTGTGCAAGATGATAACCGCCGAGTGGGAATCCCTGTGGCGATACACCATAACTCTCAACAGCACTACTGCCATTATCTCCGCCACCATCCATTGAACCCGAACAATCCACAACGATATTCAAGTGAGTCGCCAATCCCTCCTTTCCTTCCACCGTGGGTCGCATTGTTCTTTGAAGCGTTAAACCAATAATCGGGTCGGGAACGGCAGATGTGTAAAGTAATTCGGAAATGGGGTCTGTTAAAATATCCCATTCTTTCCGCCCTGTCGGTTGTTGAGGATAACGCTTAGACGGTGGACTTCGCAGAAGTAATGGTGCAATATCCTCATACATAGCCCTTAATGGATTAGGCATATCTTGTTTTTGTTGTGGCTGAATAATATATTCCTCCGACTCAAAGTAAATAAATGGGTTATCATCATACCGTTCTCCACCACCAAATGTTCCCATAATAATCAGCCTATCCTTATGTATAAATCGGGGTTCTCCAACATCTTTTTACCATTATGTTTTTTACTCGCAACCAATCCCCAAGCCGTCGTAACCGGATTACCCTTCAAATCAACCGTTGGATATGATTTCTCATAGGCTATCTCCCGATTCAATACATCTTGTGAAAAATCGTCAATAACGATTCCATTCTCATCACATTCACCAAGAGATTTACGCCAATTGATAATCCCACCCGCCTCAACAATACCACGACAGGTTCGGCATTCATATACACTATAAACCATACCTATGTCCTCATCCACCGTGGATGCAATTTTTTCTATTGTATGAAATGTCGGGGCTGAATCCATATAAACGGCAAGTGATTGATTGCATTTAATCCAATCCATAATTAACTGTGTTTCGGGGTCGGGGCCAAGATATTCATTAAAGAATGTATCGGGCAAGGCATTCGGAGAATAGTCGGGAATTTCCGACCAACGAGGGTATTCTCTTATTTTTGTAAGTGTTTCACCATCCTTGCGGAAAGATTTACATGGCGGTGAATCGTCAATCCACTTAGAAATTGATGAATCATAGTATGCTTTTCGGGAACGACCTTCGCAAACATCGTAAGTAAATCCTTTGTTGGTATAACCACCTATACTTAGTTTATCATCCTCTTCTTTCCGCTTCTCTTGGAGTTCCATTAACTCCTTGTTGGCCTCATTTATTGCCTGTTGTTCAGCCTCTTCACCGCCAACATCATTTGGACAAGTGTTTGAACCCGAAGATATTGCAGATATTTTGGCTTCATTAGGGATTGGTCGCAAACTCATTTGTTGAGCGAGTGGTAAAAGTAATTTGAATGAGTCCGATACCGGAGATTCCAAATAAAGATTATACACAGGGGCGTTTTTGTATGTCCCTCCGCTTGCCGTTCCCGCCTCCAATGGTTGTGCATTCATAATTTTCATAGGATGGGGTCGGTAGTATTTGTTATGAACTTCTTGAAGTGGGCCGAAATCCGATGATTGACATAAACTGCATCTCTCAACGGGGTCATTATAAGAATTGGCTAATGGTTGGGTTTGCTCTCCGTGAACATTCTTGCCATCATCATCAATTTTTCCACCCACGCATTGAACAAAATTCTGTTTTGAAATTGCATAATTCATTTCCGAAAGAGGATAGACCACATCTTTTTTAATGTCAGTATTACCATAACCATATGTGAATATCATTGATGGCACATATTCTTTAATATCATCCCAAGTGTCAATAACTTTTCCTTTTGGGGCTTGCCTGTGCTTATATTCATATCCTATCAAATCAGCATTTGTTGTGAGAATGTTTCTCCGATTGTTAGGGTCTTTAATTAGAAAATTATCGCTATTACTTTGCTCAAAAAAGGTTTGAGGGATATTTTGATTTGCGGTGTATTCACGAATAAAATGTGTAGCAAAAGATTCTTCGCCACAACCCACTTGTGAAACCTTTGATGAATTACAAGATTTACAATCACTATATTTTCCCGCTACGGTAATGTGGCAATTATTACAAGTCGTAACATCATTACAACGATAACGCACTACAAATTGATAACGGCCCTTTTCATCGGCAGTTCCCGCATTCCATTTGGAAGGTGAAACTGATGATAGCCACTCAAGAGCAGATGAATAATGCCCCGCATCCACCGTTTCCCACATCCATATTGCATCCCGTCTGCGACAACTCGGACATACATGAATACCCGAAGAATTGGATTCCGCAAGAGTCACTTGTTGATAACCTTTGACAAATTTTCGCATCTTATTAACGATATTGACGATATTACCCCGATAATGGCTAACTTGTCGGTCTTTATCTTTCGTTTCAATTTTAGAAGGTTGCCCCTCCGTTCCAATGAACATAAGGTTGAAAATCTCCTTGAGCAATACCTTGCCCTTAGATGAATTGAATGGATTGTCTTCATACACCATCATTTACACCTCATTACATCATTCATTTCTTCCGCAATATCTTCCAAAAATTTCTCACCTGTGGCCTTAACTTTTGGATTATTGCCATAAGGAATTAAGGTTGAATATGCCATAGCCCACTCAAAAGCAAACATTTGTATCAATAAATAACGATATGTTCCCTCTTCTGCAATCGCCGCTTCTGTTTCTGCCTTTGGACGATATTTCCACCAATTATCCCAAATAGAAATTGCTACATTCCCACATTGAGGGCAAGCCGATTGACAATACCGAGCAGAAGTCCATTGACCGTTAATCTTATATTCTTTAATCGGTTCAAAGGTGGGGCTGTCTATGCGGCCATCAAATGTTCGTGTGGATTCCACCGTATATCGGCTACCCTTTTTAAGTGAACCATCGGTCTTTAACATCTTGACCTTTTTCCAATTATCACCCATATTTTCGGCTACACAATAATTGATTGGTGGATAGTATTGCTCACCCCTACCATGTCCTGTGTGTTTTTGATAAAAGGGTGTCAAAGCCGTAGGAATATATTTATCATCGGGTGAAGAGATTGATAGATTCACAAAAGCGGAATCATCATATTGACCCGGCAATCCGCCAATTGGTGTGTAGCGATTATTATTAAGTTTCTTGTCTTTAAGCATTCTATCATGTGCATTAAATCCCTCTTGTGAGCCACACCTACGAATAAATTGACCTGCTTGCCAACCATCTAACATTTGTCGTTTAACAGAATCCTTTTGAATTTCTTGCAGAACCGCCGTTCCTGTAATGACTGTCCAATTGACGAGAATATCGGAAACACAATTCATCCATCGGAATCTTTGGTATGCCTCAACGGGTAACTCCTTCGCACCTTCTGTCCAATATATTGAATCTTTACCCGGATGGGCAACAATGTGTCCAAATTCGTGACCTAAAACAAAGAACGGGGAAGAATCTCGGTATTTTGCAGGGACTTTATGATAATTTGCCAAAATACACAACATCATTTGGTCTATACCTACCTCAATTCGGTTGCCGTCAGTAGCACCACCATGTTCCTCCGTTCCGAGAATTAAAGGGGTGTGTTCTTCACCATACAATTGTTGTAATTGTAAAAAGGCAATCCTCATATTTTCGGGAGCCTGTGATGCTTGAAGAATGTCCTCCATAGAGAATCATTGTCCTACCGACTATATCAAGGCTTCTATCAAAGGGTTTTATCGCTAATACTTGATAACATCAACTGTTGATAAGAACGATAATCATTAGTAGTCATATTGCCTACATCTTGATACATATATTCATCCCATTGTGCGGGTGTCCCTGTATAATAATTAGAATTATATGTGTCCACACTATCAAATGGTAAAATTTCCCAATTCATAGGATTGCCATCTTTGTCAAATTCAATCGTGCCGGATTTTCGCACAGGGCGCATACAAGCAGAAGTGATACTCGCAAAGAGGGAAACTATTGCTGTTGAACCTGCGGTCTTGTTATCTCCTTGAATACAACGAAGACTTAACCACAATCGCAAATCATCATCACCGCCAATATCCCTTACTCGGCCATCAGTCATCATTACCTTCATAGAATCCTCCGACGGGTCGCCAAGATGAGATATTCGGAAACAAGCATTGAAACCCTCCTTCATAGAATTATTTGACTCCGCCTCATTAGCGGCACTATTTGAAATCCAATCACTCAAAAGTTTAGCGGCTTTATCTTTGAACACATCAATGTCGGCATATGCTTCCATTTTTTTGCCGACTTTATGACCAATACGGAGTCCATTAGCCGTAGTTCCTTTCAAAGCATTAAGCAAACTCTCCATCTTAGTATCAAATGTGCTGTTATCGGCACTTTCACCCTTCTTCGGTATCACATATGATGCAGACAATGAAACATTTTGGTTGGCTTCTAAATCAGCACCTTTTACTGTTAATAAATCATCAGTCCCCGAACCCAATTTGGCAACCGCCGCCTTTGCATTAGTGCCATTAGTCACCATACTACCCCATGCACCCATACCATCACCATAACATTTCCATTGGAATTTAGTAGCATTTGAGCCACCTCTCGGTGTTGTTGCATTCTCAAAATTAGCATAGGTTTTTGCACCCATCGTGTATTCTGCACCATTCAACGGTGCGACAGCCATAAAATTAGAAGTAATCGCACTTGAAGTTGATTGAAGGGTCTTTCCACAGATAGAATTGATTTTGGAATCAACGAGAGAAAGTAATTTATTTTTATCATCGGAAAACAATAATGGCTCCCCCGCAATATCCCCACGAACCTTCATGTATTGAGCCACCGAAGTATCACCAAGCAATTGTGCCTTTTGAATATCTTCGGAGGTGTCCTTTGTCCCCTTTTCGGAAGCAGGTCTTTGAATTCGTTCTTGATAACTACTGTATAATGTTTTGTAATTATTTGAGCGTCTTTTATTATCAGCAATCATAGTGCCAATAGACCAATGAACAGGTGTAATTCCTGTTCCCGCACTACGGATTTGAGTTTTTAGTGGGAGTAATACACTATTTTCATATTTCCAATAGGCATCGGTTGAATTCATAAATGTATTACAATTCATCATGTAGGAGTCCCAAAGGTCTAATAATGAGGGTGTCCCTACGGGATTTTTACCCATAATAGATTCAGTATTACGGAGGACATAACCATTCATAATAATTTCTCTAACGAAATCTTGCTCATTAGCAACAGTCATTCCTTCACGCTCAATACCAATGTCACGCCCTTTAGGGTCTTCTCCTTCTCTTGCAGGGCCGAGTCGGTGTCCAAGACAATAAGGCATAGCATCAATGACCTCTTGACGAGTCACATGGTCTTTTCCACGAAGGAATGCCATAGCCCTTGTCATCTTAATCAAAGAATTACTGAAACGGAAACCAAGCATACGAGTGATTAGAACAGGTGCTTGGATGTTTTTATCCGCTTTGTAATTTTCAAGCCAATCAGCGTGTTGTGCCTCAAATTGAGAATTCGTTGTTGTTGAAATGTCTGCAAGGGGTGATGTGAAAACGAGTGAATCATTCAAATACTTATGGTCAATGTCCATAACTTTTGTCACATCTCTTTGAACCATATAGCGTTGAGTAAAGAGAACTGATAACATGGAAATATCAAGAAGTGCGCCCGTAGTTTCAGCAGATGAACCCGAAGCATTAAACGGCAAATTAGTGATGGTTTTCCAAGTTTCGGATAAGTTTTTGAATCGCATTGGTTTAATGAAACCACTATCCCCACTATTGATGAACATACCTTGCATCAATTGGAATTCGGGGCGAGAGCCTGTGGATTCAGCACCACCATATCGTTCAACAAGAGTGTTAAAACGACCACCAAGACTCAATGTTCCGAAATATAATTCCATATCAATTCTGTCCACGAAAGCCAAATCGTTTCCTTTTTGGTGAGGGTTAGTATCCATCCATGCAATAAATGACGGTGACTTAAATGTTTGACCACGATATTCAACAGTCTTTTCTGCAATTAGACCAAGAATAGCATCTTCAACACCCGAACCGCTACGATTTGCTTCATTGAAAAACTTAATTGGTTGTGTAACTACCTTTCTCGGAGTTGGGTCAAACTGATATGCGGCTACGGACTTTTCCTCGCCACCAATTATTTGTTTATCAGTAATTTGACGAATTTCAATACCATAAAGAATTTCTTCTGCTCGCTTATCGTAATCTATTTTAGCAACACCACATTCATTGAGCATTTCATCGGAAATAAGACCCATACCATTGTCACCACTGTCAAGTCGTCTATCATAGAAATGGTTCATAAGGAATTTTCGGAAAACAAAACCTTCGTTCCCCCCCGCATCGGTGGAAAGTGTTTTACCAAGAAAAACTGCAACACCACTCTTTTCAGTTAGCGAAGATGGAAGTCCCGCAGAACCGAAAAGTGGTTTCAAATCAGCCATCTTGACAGATTTTGCCTTGAGTGATTTTTTAGCATCCGGTAACTCTAAGAGCAATTTAGCAAAATCTTCGGCATCCATAGGTTTCTTTTCATAGCCCGAATCGGAGGTTCTTTGAAGGAAATTGAAATCATAAAGATATGAACCCGAAATGTTTGCACTTGCCTCCCATTCGCTGAATCTCCAAGAATCCCACAATGAATAAGTCTTTTGCATATTCTTATCACCATAATTTACATTGTAATCTTGACCGGAAGGGAATGTAATGTAGTCACCGAACTTCGCAGTTAGTGATTCATCTTTGATATATCTTTTACCCACATTGTAGCCGTAAGAATTGGCTAACAAGGTGGCGGCGGAATTGATAACTGTTGTTTTACCCGTTCCCGGAATTCCTGTCAAACGACAAGTTGAATCCTTCATCAACCAAGCACAGAAAAATGCCTCTAATTGTTCGGGGTCATCAAAACCAAATACCCTTGAAAGTGAATCGGAATGCTTTCTTATGTCACGAAGTTGTTCAACCATGACTTCACGGTTGCCTTTGCTATTTTCTTCTGCCAAAAGATTATTAAACTCATTCGCTATGGCATGACCCATATTCGTCGGTGTGAACGGGGTATAATCTCCTTCACCATTAATAGGCCCAAAATTAGAACCCCTAATGACACCGGCTACTTTAATTTCATTACCATTTTCGCCAATGATACGAATTGGTGAGTTCTTTCCATTTACGACCTTAAACTTATCTATTTTTGAATCAGCAATTTTAACTCCACTTCTAAGCCCTAAACGATTTAATGTTCCCACCGTTTCAGCACCAATGAGTGCAATTAGTTCATCATCTTGAGCAATTAGTGGGGCTTTGTCTTCGGGTGTTTCAGCACCACCGCCACTATCACTACCTTCTCTTTTAGGAGGATTAAGTCCATCACCAACACCGCCCACAAATGGGTCTTCTGCACCAAATGTTTTTGACCCTTCAAGAGATGGGAGAATATTATCAATACCTATTTTTCGCCATTTTCGGCCATCCACAGCATAAATTATTGATTTTGGAACATCCACGACCTTACCTTCGGAGAGTTCAACCTTTACAGGTGCGTTTCTGCCCTTTGCACCACTTCGGATTTTACGAACAAATAACCATTCTCCTTCTGCTTGACCACCATGCACAATATATTCGGAAATAAATTCATTCAAAAATTGAGAGCCACCTGAATTGTCAGCGATACTCTTGGCTTCCACTTGTTGATTATTATTCAAGGCTTCAATGATTTTAGCAACAGTAGGATTTTGAGGGTCTGCGGAAACATTAACTTTTGTTTCAAAAACCTTGTCTTTCTTTGCAGGGGTAATTCTTGTTGAATTGGTCTGTTTCTTAGCAATCCAATCCTTCATAGTTTCTAATTCGTCGGCCATATTAAACACCTCGCTTTGGAATGGTAATCAATTTGCTACCATCCTTTGTTGGAACAATAATTTTTACCCACTTTGAAGTCCTCCATGCAATAGCAGAAGTCAATATCTCATCGCCATCTTTAATCGTAAGATTATCATTTATATTGCGAGCAATCCGATTCGCACACTCGGTAGTATATGCGTCTTTCCAATTACCATTCTGTTGAACAAGATTTTGAACAGTTCCCTCTAATAATCCGCCGGTATCTTTATCAGTAGCGGTGAACATACCCGTTTCGGGGTCGGGGAATTCATAAGACGAGCCATCAATAAAAACTAATTTAACTGATACCAATACATCATTTTTAAAAACAGGTGTAATTGTGTCTAAAACACGGTTTTCTGCTGATTCAATACCACAAGCCACCGACAGCCCACCCTTCGTTCCCATTGGCGCAAGTTTCGCATCATCACCCGGAAATTGAATGGTAGCCACATAAGTTGAAGGGTCTGCTTTATCATACCCCGTATAATTATCCGTTCTCAAAGAACCCATCACACATTGAAATTGAATATAATTTTTAGTAATGTCTAATTTAGTATAATCACCATAATTAACCTTAGAAGGGAGTAAAAATTCCTTCTCTAACGCCGCATTAACTGTGAAAGATTGGGGAGTCATATACACTTCAACGGCAGTAGCATTATACATATAAACTCCTTCACCCACAGTATTCATTTTATTTATGAGCGTCCCCAATTCGGAAGAGTCTTTTTCCATTTGTTCCCTAAATATGGAAATGGTGCTTTGACTGTGTGGTGCGACAAATTCAAAAAGTGACGGAAAGCCCGTTTGTTCCTTTTGATAGAGAAAACCATTTGAACCAATTTCATTAGCATACTTCCAAGTGAATTTCCCTTTCTTGATTATAATCGGTGCTACATCTGTGGTTTGGAATGGAACAAATTCAATTTCATATTCATCTTTCTTTGAGTCAAATGTAATTGACCCCACCTTTATACTTGGTGCTAATAATGAATAACATGGCGAATTTTCACCAAAGAAAAAAGAGTAAGTAGGCGTTTCACCCACCGTAAATTTGAAATATGTCGGCGGTGTTGAAGAATTGTTCAAAGCATCATCCATCATTGTAAGTGGTTGCATGGCTACATATACAGTAAAACCATCAGTAGCAACAACCATTTTTTCATTATCATAAATGGACTTGTATTTTCTATCACTTTCACCTGCGGGCAAGGAAACGCCCGATGAGGTAGGTTTCAACTTTGAATACACTTTGCCAACACTTAATGAGGTGGGTAGTCCCTGCAAAGATGCGAACTCATTAGCCATACTTCCTTATGGATTAACCGACTATCTAATACCTAACTTGATAAAGTGGACTACCTAACCCATTTTATCATATATTCCGGCCTTCTTCCCTTAAAAATAGAATTATGTCTGCCCGCCCGAAAGCATAGAGCCTCTCAAACCATGTCAAATTAGAATCCATGAAATTACAGACAGTAGTGATTTCGGGAAATTTCAAACCATAAGGTCGCATCTCATCAATCAATTCACCAACAGTTCCATTAGCCCACACTCGGAGTCCTTTATCCGAAAGACAAAGTAGGAAATCCTCATCCCACAACATATCTTTTACAAGGGCTATATCATTATTTTTATTACTGCGAGTCGGAATATAACCCGGATTGAGAGCGATAAAACGGTTCATCACATCAATATGTGAAGGTAGGTGAACATTCCGACACCATTGTAGCCAATCCGCTATCTTCTCGGCGGCGTATCTTCGCCAAACAGGGTTAGACAATCCTAATCCTCCTGTTCAGCATCCTCTAATGAAATTTCATATAAATCAAAATTAGGTAATTCATAATCCGCTACATGAAGTGGGTCATAATCTGCGATATTATCGGGAACTCCCATATCAGCATATGTAGTCGTTTCTTTGGGGATAAACTCGGATATATCAATTGGTTCTGTGACATATTCCTCTTGAACCTCGTTGTTAATCTTTCTTTGAGAATCTGCTTGCAGAATCGTATTCATTGGAATTCCTTGTGATTTAGCCAATTCGCTAACTTCAACGATGGCGAATGATTCGGTATTTATCCCTGCCACTTCTGCAAATGTTTGAGGGATTGATGGCCCACCAATATCCATATTGTGATAATCAGTTCGGACATTCATCTCAATGTTTTTACTGCCCGATACCTTTGCTCTTAGTGCTACACTTTGAACCTTAGCCCAATCAAGAACCGCATCATTTTGAGCATCAAGAGCCTGTGATAATTCATTATTAACAATATCATGCTTCTTTTCAGTTTGAACCATACTGCCCTCATTGGCAAAGAAATTCCCCCAATCCTTAGAATCAAATGAATTCAAATCAAGCGGCGCAGGTTGAGGTTCTTGTGGTGCTTGAACAACGGGTTCTTCCACAATTGATTCTCCAATAGTAAATAACTCATCCTCATCGTCTGCAAAGAGGGAGGCATCGGTAACTGTTTGTGCCTCCTTTATCTGCTCAAGGAATGCAAGGTCTGTTGATTCTAATTCGGCTCTCCTTCCCGATATGAACTCCGCCGCACCCTTGATGACAGGGGCCACATCACGAATGATTTCAAAAGCATTTGTAGCCGATTCCATACGAGGGGATGATGTGAGCGTTTCACCTACACCGTATTTATCAAGAAGTGATAACAGTGGAACGAGCATCTTCTCGGCCATTTCGGGGTCAAGATTCAATTTACGAGCGAACTCGCCAATATCATCTCCACCTGTTAATAACTCAACGAGATTTTTACCCTTCTTAGGTTTCTCTTCCTTTTTAGGTTCTTGAGTAGGTAATTTTTCTTTTTGAATCAAATCCGAATAATCGGAACGAGTATCGGGTCTAAAATGGTCTTCAAATGACCGTTCCGTATATTCACTGTCGGGTAAGTTATCCATAAGACTCACTTGTTGTCCTTTGTATCTAATCGTTCCCTTAATTCGGCTATCCATTTGCGGTGGAAATTCGTATCTTTCTTATCCATCCCTAATGCCCCCAATTCGGCAACATTCATCTCAATTGTTTCAGCATAACGAATTACAGTCAATCGGTGGCCGTGTGTATTACCACTCCCCGCCGACTTAATAAAATCACAAAATTGATTAGTAATTTTGCGTAAATCTCGCTCTTTTTTTTTAGGTGACGCAGATAATACTTCAAACAAAAAACGATGGGGTAAAAGTTTTTCCGCAGAACCAAAACTGTGTTTATCAATAGTGTTAAAAAGACTCCTATAAGAAGTTTCTAATCTCTTTGTAGGGGAAATATCAATCCTTGTCAATAAATCGTTGAATTGAGTATAAGCAAGATGTTCCTTTGTAGTGGTAAGTAACTGACGATATGTTGCGAGCATCTCTTTATCTATTTCCATATATCTCACATCAAAATTGTGGCCCATTGTTTCCATTAAAATTAGAAAGGAAAGAAGCATCCAAATTCAAACGATTGTCAAATTGCTTAACCGCTTCTGCGGCCTTCTTTTCTTTAGCCCGTTCATTACTTTCCTTTTTAAGTGTTGTTTCCGTTTCTTTCAAAGAGGATTCAAGTGCCGAAAATCGTTCCTCCATAGCATCCAATTTCCCTCTATAATGATAAGCAGTAGTAGCAACTCCCGCAAGACCTCCAACAACCATCCCTGCGGCAAAATTCATCCCCTTTGACTTAATTCCGGGTGCTTCTGCTTCTTTTGTAGCCATAGCATCGGAATAACCTTCGGAGGACATACCACGCTTTTTAACTTCACCTAATAGTGCCTTAATATCTTTTGTAAATGCTTGAAACTCTTCCGCACTCGCAACCTCTTTATCACCCATTTGGTCAAGAACTCCAATCAATTCACCATCGGAAAAATCAGCCATAGACATATTCTTCTTTACGGCTACGGTGCTTTCACCCTTAAACTCTTCGGCGGCAAATACTAATAAATCGGCAATACTCGGACTATTACTCCCATTAGTCTTCGGAGATTCAACAATATGCTCATTGATTTTCTTCATACCACGAATGCCCTTTCCTCGTTGAAATAGAATATATTTTCCTTCACCATTACCTTCACAGGTTTGGTGAAATGTATTCAAATCGGGACAATTATCCCATTCCTCCAAATTAGATGTTCCCGATTTGGCCGCACCCTTTCGGTAGCATCGGATGAAGAACATAGAATACCATTGTCGGTCTTGTTATCTAAAGGTTCACCGAAACAGGAACATTATTTTCCATTGTCCCCTTATCCCTATTGTAAAATACAACGGGGACGGACAAGGTATTATAATAGCCTTTCATTAATTGAAACTCTTTTTGAGGACAATTGATTTGTTTCCAATGTAATTGTCCATCCTTTGACTTCTTCCATGAAATAATTCTGTATAATTTAGGAACTGCCCTTGTATTATTTGACCATGTAGCATCTTTTATAACCTCCATATTATATTCTATAACAATTTGATTATTGATGTCCATAATGCTAATTGTATTCTCCGTCTATCTAAGACCACACAGACGAAATCGCCTCATAAACATTGTCCAATTCTTCGGGATTCAATTTTTCAAGAGCAGTAATCGTTTCTGCAATTTGAGCCATTTTTAGTTTAAGAACCTTTTGGGGTAAATCCCAAGAATCTGCTTTGGTAGGCAAATCTTTGTTTCGGGAGTTTTTGAGGTATCTATCCCATCCGAGAAGGTCAAGCCTCCACTTTTTACCTGCTCTCCGTTCATTAGATTGGGCATGACAAAACATTGGGCGATTTCTAAGAATACCAACCACTTCTCGGCTTGTATATCTTCGTGGGTAATTTGATACTACATATTCGGAAATCTGTGTTGAATACCCGTAGCCATCATGGTCAAGCATATAATTAACAATAATAAAAACCAAAGTTTCGGTCATATCAAGAGGTCGGGACAAGGTGGACAAGGTGGACAAAAAATCCGCCTCATTCTTCTTCTGCTTTACGGTCTGCCGCATTTTTTCCCGCCGCAATTTGATTAGCAAGTGCCTTTTCACGGTGGGCCTTTTCTAATTCCGTTTCATCGGGAAGTCCAAGTGCTTCACGAACCATCTTATCCATTATCACCTTAAACTTGTCCTTAGCATCTTGCTTATCCATACCATCTTCCTTAATCCACTTTTTGATAGTAGCGACTCTCGTATCCTCAAATTTGATAATCTCTATCATTTGCTTAATCTCATCGGAGGGAATAGCATCAATAGGGGGTGAATTGAATAAGTCCTCAACCTCTATCTTTAGTGCTTCGGGTTCGTGAGTGGAAACAGGAACAAACTCTTCAAGGTCATCATCAACAACTGTGTGTTGTCCACCGACTTTCAAACAATAGGATTCCGCATCTGTGCGATTAACATAAATTCCGAGTCGGGGCCAATAACGCATTTCTTCTTGCATAATTATACTAATGTGGAAACTTGTATCTAAACCTTCATCTTTTCGGAACAGAATATACCTTCTTATTTTCCAATAATGCCTTGACAACTTTCATACCATCAAGGGTTTCACCGACTCCCTCCACCATCCAAACGGTTTCCTCTTGCATGGCTTGAAACTCAAGGATTTTAGCAAATTCTCTCATCTCTAATTCACTCAACATGATATTTCACCCACGCACCCGCTTGCACACCATTTTTCCATTCCCAAAGTTGAGCAGTAGCCAAACCCGCTTCAATACGAGCCTTGTCACCCATCAACCTCCATTCATCTTCTAAACCAAAATCCACCATCTTTTGACGGTAAATTAACGCATCCTCATCTTCCATCTCTATCGGTGTTGGGGTTGAATTTCGGGGGGAAATCATAGCGTGTAATCCACATCCACTTGCAGAAATGCGATAATAGACATCATAATTAGGAAAATCGTGAGAAAGTATAGTCAAACCATCTTGAACAATAATGTCTTCAAGACCCACTGAATCCCAATCAAAAGTTAGGCGCATCATTCTTCTTCCTTATCGGTTATACTATTTGAATAGTGCGCTATCAATAATTCTTGAATAGAACCATTCCAACGCCAAAGAACCCAACGAACAAAGTAAAGAATAACCGATGATTCAATAATAAAAAGAATCGTAAGAATAGAAATCCATGTAGTCAAAAATTCCATAAATTATCCCTCCTTAATTTTCTTTGGAAAATTAAATCATCCCCTTAGAACCCCAAACAAGGGTTGATAGTTTAGCAAGAGCAGGTAATCCCATCGGCTCAAAAGGAACATGGGTTATGCCTACTAAACGCACTTCATTCTCTTTGGCTAAACTACGATACCTTTCTAAATATGGTTGCTGTATAGAAAACCTACGATAAGTCATAGCCGCCGCAGGGTTCTCTTCCGCCGTAGCCCAAATCTCTTTGCCAAAATCGGGAACAATTTGATTCACAAGTATGTGCTTTATCGGCAAATCAATCGTGGTTAAAAACTTAATTGTGCGAGCGCATTCTTGATAACCCGCCTCCGATGCGATGGCAACAAGATTGATTGAACAATCATCTTCCCGTAATAATTTCTTGAAAATATCTATACGCTCACAAATAGCCTCCAATTCTATGACTACCTTTTCAGTCTCACTTTTTTTACGGAAAATGAAACCTTTCAAATTCTCTATCTTCGCCTTCATTCGGAGGATGCGGAGTATAAATGTCCGAATCGTGTCCGGCGCAGTTAGCATTTTCAAAGTATGTCCCGTAGGGGCTGTGTCAAATACTACAACATCATAACTTGTATCATTCATAAGATTATAAATCATTTCCATACCAAAATACTCTTCCATTCCCGGAAATCCCGCCATGTCTCCCAAAATTTCGGGGTCAAATCCCGGTATATTAGAAGTTAATTTTAACATACCCGCATTCATGCGGTCAAGAAACTCTTTTGCCTGTTTTTCAGCATTTATATTCATAGCCCATAGATTCTCACTAATCTGCGTTGGCGAAAATCCTACCTTTTGACCAATAACATCATCCGTTGAATGTGCAGGGTCGGAGGAAACAAGTATCGTTCTTTTACCATTTTTAGCATGATGTATTGCCGTAGTAGCCGATACTGTTGATTTACCAACACCACCTTTTCCTGTAAAGAGTATTAACCCCATGACAATACTATGGAGGAATGGCTATCTAATTGTTCTTAGAGTCAAAAACCGATTCCCATTTGGATTTTCTGCGGAAGATGGAAAACAAAAACCACATTATGACCACTTCTCATTGAACTCATCTGTATTAACAGTGGACTCTTCCATTTCTGTATATCCTGTAATGATTACCTTGACAGGCTCTAATGGCTCGCCAACAAGAGAATGAAGTGCCGAACAATCAGCAGTAAATTGTAACGCAAAAGACCCCCTCGGTTCTAATTCAGTTATCTTCATCTCAAAACCATGATGCCCAATGGGGCCACTATACACTATCTCTTTTCCAAACCGAACCTTGATAGAACATAAATGCGATAATGGACTATCAGTTGCATTAACCTCAATTCCCTTTAACATAAATTGATAAGGAATAGGTATCTCCATTGGTAAGCATAATTCACCATCAATACACATTGGTAAATTGTATTCAGTTTTAATTTCACACCGCATTTAGTCTAACATTGTTCCTTCTCATATCTAACTTTTTGTATAATATGCTCATTAAATTGTCTAAAACCGGAAATATGTTTCCGTAACCCCATATACGAGGGCCAAGATGCAGAATCAATCCAATTTAACGCCTTTCTTTTAACTGATTATTGGAACATGGATTACTTACCAAAGATTTTGCCTGTTATTTTAACTGCACCATAAACCAAAAGACCTGTTGTAGCCAATCCTATAACGGCAATTGCACCCAATCCATAACCAATTGCTTTTACAGCCTTTCCACTATCAAAACAAGAACATGAAACTGACCCATCCTCATTTGTGGAAGAAACAACCCCTTGTCCTTCGGGGCATTCGTGACTATCGCAATTTTCTTCTAAGTCCGTTTGCGTAGGCTTTTCTTCTCCGCCCGGCCCAACATCTTCTTCGTTAGTTCTAAACTCCGCACCATATCCTGTCACTACGACACCACTCGGAGGGTTTTGAAGATTAGTAGGGCCAACAGGGACTCTTACAATCGTTTCCGAAGGTAGCCCCGATGTATATTTTGGATTTGCTGTCATGCTACCATCGGGATTATTAGTTAATACCCAACCATTTTCCCAAGCCGCAAGCGTTTGTGTATTTGAACCATCCATAGATTGCCACATTTCACCACTTGAAAGGAATGAAGGTGTTGAACCCTTGATTGTAAAATTAGAACCTAAGCCTTTCCAAAAACCACTACGATTTTCAAAGTCCTCAAACACAATAATAACTTAGTGGTTTGACTATCTAATAAGAGTGCTAAGGAATGCGCCCCTCAAACTCCGCATATTCCTATTCCGCAAAGTAAGAAGGAGGAACACGCACCCTTAACACATCTAAGACGAAAGGGCAGTAGTATAAAAAGATTTCTCTAATCTTCAAAGACTTCATCAAAGTAAGAATTTTGTTCGGGACTATATCCGCCCTTTCTTTGTTTCCCTAATCTTTGTTCTTCGGGTGTGGGTGGGCGAGATTGAGGAATATAATCTTTTATAAACTCTTGGACTTCCTTATCTTCATAATCGGGAGTTATCACTTGGGACATATCAATACCATAAGCAGAAACTTGACTCTTTCGCTTTCTAACTCTTCCTTGACGCTCGGCATCTTGCATCATTTGTTTGAACTCATTTTGTTGGTCACGCATCCACACCTCAATTTCCTCTTGGCTGATATTCAAATCGCCCTTGTTAATAATTTTTCTCTTGAACCATTCAACAGCCTCAATTGTGACCTTCATACCACGCTCACGAAGTTTCGTAGCAATTAAAGCATCTGCACCATCAAACAAAACATAATCAACCCATACCTTAGCCTCCCGACCTGTTGAACCACTAATTTTATAAAATGGTAAGATTGTAGGTTGAACATTTGAAGTGACAGCCGCACATAGACCTATTGCGGGAATCGTAACTGCGGAGGGCGCACCATTATTGATAGAATAACAACCAAATTTCGTTAAATCTGTATTATCAAATTGTGTTCCTGTTCCCGAAGATGTAGGGTCGTCACCACCTGTTAATACTATTCCATCTAAATTATTTGTCATCAAGAAAGGAACGAATAGTGAAGAATGACAATCAGCAAGTTGGAAATTCGGCGGTGCGCCACTGAAATTAAGAGATTGGTCAAGATAACCATTATTATTTGAAGAACCGGAAAATCCCGAATTGACCGAAATAATAGAAGTTCCCAAAATTGGGTCTTGTTCACAAAATAACCATTGGTCACGGTCATTATCCCATTGACAAGTAAGTGCCATCCTTGTCGTGTTAATTGGATTCGTTACAGGTAATGTATTTGCATTCAAATCTCCCCCTTCATTAAGCATAGCATTTGAATAATTAGGAGGTGTGGTTGCGGGTGAGGTAGTTGGAGTAGTATAAAGACCCCTGCCACTATCAAACATAACGAGAGTTGGCCCTGCACCCGTCTTGTAGCCTAAAAATCCATACCCTTGACGAGTTGAGTTTCCTTGTGCTTTAGGAGTTATTACTTGTTGTTGTTGAAACGCAATATCACCATCTAAACCATATCGTTGATAATTACTTTTCCAACCAACAAGTTCACCATTATTGTTTGAATTAGAAATGGTGTATAAACCTGCATTTGCGGGGTCATTATTCGCATCAAGAATACCCTTAGCACCATCCTCTTCCAAAACCGAGAATGTTCTTGTTTGGGTTGCCTTTCCAATCCATTTTGTAGGCATAACCGTTTGGGCTTCTGAAACAACAGAACCACTTAATGCCAAACAGGGGATTTCGGCAAAGTCTAAAATTGAAGACCCGTTTAGACCCGAAACCATAAAAATTGCTGAATTAGTGCCACCATCGGCATCTTCAATACCATTTACGGCAATATAAATTAGGGCGGTGGATAGTGCAAGAACAGGGTCTTGAGGAACACCCATATATTCATAAGGAATAAGACCAAAGGCGGCATAAGAATTAGGGAATGTTGAAACAGGAGCCATAGTAGCAGGGAATGTCCAAAGATTCACCGCCGCAAATGGTAGTGGTGGTGGGATTGTAGTTTTCGCTTGTGCAGAAATCCCTGCTATGAATGCTATCATATATGGCCCCACCCATAACAAAGGGTCATTAGGGTCGGGGAAAGGAACTCCATTTTGAACAATATAAATATCCATGTATTCTGTCGGGTAAAATCCACCAATGCTAATCGGAACAGTTTCAACAGCAGTTCCAACAATATCTAATCCTACCGAACAATCACCTACAATCATAAAACACCCATCAAAAGTATTTCCGGCAACAACATTTTGGTCTGTTGCCGAAAATGTTGTAATATCCATAAATCTCCGTGGGAAATAATCCCAATCGGAACCTTGTGAGTTTATTGTAAGGTCATCGGGAATAACAGGTGATGAATTCACCCCATCCGGCTGATAACCTAATCCCCACAAAAACGGATTCCAAGAGTAGCCCGCATCCTTTTGATTGAAGGCAATACCAAACCAAACATCTAAATCTCGTAAGTTTATATTCTCTCTTGTTGAAGCACCTAAAGTTGGAATTGAATTATTGGCTGTGGCTCGCCACGATACCTTGAACAAATCCGATGGTTGAGAACTATACATTACAAATGAACCCGATTGTATATTACTTAACTCTTCGGCGGAATAAGAACTAATGGGGTCGCCAAGATAAACAGGTGAACTAATTGTTCTTACATCATTTACTGTCGGATTACCCGCACCATCCCCATACCTTAGCAATATCCCATACATCATAAAGCCTACATAATCAATGGTTGAAAATTGCATACCTTGTGCAACAGGGTCGCCTACCAATTGAAAACCGACAGTCATAATTTTGATATTTGCCTCACCTATTGCCCCCGCACCTACAAATGGACTTCCCGAACCTTTGTAAATATCTATGGCTTGAAGCCCCACCGAATCGTCGGCGGCTGTGGCAACAGCGTCACCAATAGCAGAAGGCTGTATATCAAGTGGCATTCTCATTGGAAGAATTCCAAATCCATTAGTATTACCGATACCTTGAAATGCCCTTGTGGCCCTATTGTAACGAAATGGCGCACCATCAAAATTTTCGTTTGAATAACCTCGTAAGACCATGAGAAATCCATCCCATGCGTATCCATCATTACCCGCACCATATAAGTCTGTGAAATATGCTTTGTATGAACCACAAAAGACATACATTCCATTGATGAAAACTGCATCCCTAATGATATATTCACCTGTTGGGAAAATCCCTTGACAATTAACATCACCACTTTTTTGCCATACACCAAACCAAGGTAATCCATTAACTCCATTAAAAAATGGAAATGTGCCGAGAAAATTGGCAGAACTTACGAAAGCATCCGATAGATATGTGGAGACATCATCCCAATACTCAACATCTAAATTGTATGCAAGACCCATAATAATTCACCTCAAACTGTTGGATTCCAACTCAATACCGGACTGTTGGGAAAAAGGTCTGTGGGGTCCACCATGGAATTTGATAAGAAATATGTAATATCCCAATCAGTTCCCGGCGGTATCTCAATGTCCCAATCGGAAGCGAAAGCAGGGCCAAAACTTGTTGATACCGGATAGGGTGCGGCAGAACCCGATAGCCCTTGAGCCGCTACCCCATCGGGGTCGGTAAAGTAAGTCGTTACGCCTATTGAAAAATTGACATATCCACCCGGAACCCAATTATTACCCGTCCCATAAATTCCCGGCGTTGAGCCAAAGTATTTTATGACGATGTATTCGGAGGATTTCGTGCGTAATCGGGCTTTTAGCGTAGCATTACCAATTCCCGATGTGAAAATAGATTGAGGAACTGTCAAGTCCTCCAACCGTTTCGGTGGAAGTTGCCCTAAATCGGAGACTGTCCATTGGTATCCTTGCCTTCGCACCGACATAACTTATTATTGGTGGTGTTGCTATCTAAACGATTAGATTAAGCAGACTCTAATATATCCAAGATACCATCATTGTCGTCATCATCATCTTCATAATCCGAAAGACCGTCATTATCATGGTCAAATTGGCCCGTCATGTCGTTACCGTCATTGGCTTCAAACCAATCGCTAAGACCGTCGTTATCATCGTCTAAATCCGAAGCATCCCAAATACCGTCATTGTCATGGTCGTATCTGTAAGAAGACCATGCGCCTCCGAGTTCATCAACATCAAGAATGTTATCATTGTCGTCATCGGTATCAACACCATCATTTAGACCGTCATTATCGTGGTCACGACCTGCGTAAGAACCATTGTCGTAAAAGTCCTTGTAATTGTCAATCCCATCGTTGTCAATGTCTAAATCCACATTGTCGGAAATTCCGTCATTGTCATGGTCGTAAATGTTTGTCATATCGTTTCCATCATTGATTTCATTAGCATCCATAATTCCGTCGCCATCATCGTCGTCGTCTTCCGCATCATTGATACCGTCGTTATCGTGGTCTAATGGTGAATCGTCTAAGTAATCAAAAATACCATCATTATCATCATCATTATCTAACTCATCGGGAATGCCGTCGCCGTCATTGTCGTTTTCGCCATTAGTTTCTTGATTATCCAATTGTTGCTGTTGTTGAGTTTCGGACTGTTGGCCTTGTTGTCCTTGTTGGCCGTTTTGAGTTTGGCCTTGCTGTTGTTGGTTTTCTCCATTTTGATTTTGACCGTTTTGTTCTTCGGCTTGTTGCTCGGATTGTTGTCCTCCTTGCTGTCCACCTTGTTGCTGTTGGCCTTGACCGTTATCTTGTTGTTGGCCTTGTTGTCCACTTTGTCCACTTTGACCGGATTGACCTTGTTGGCCGCTTTGCTGTCCTTGTTGGCCTTGCTGTCCTTGTTGGCCTTGTTGTCCGGCTTGACCTTGCCCTTGTCCCTGTCCTTGCCCTTGTCCTTGACCTTGACCTTGTTGTTGGCCTTGTCCCTGTCCTTGACCTTGACCTTGACCTTGACCTTGACCCTGCCCCTGTCCTTGCCCTTGTCCTTGTCCTTGACCCTGCCCTTGACCTTGACCTTGACCTTGACCTTGACCCTGCCCTTGTCCCTGTCCTTGTCCTTGTCCTTGTCCTTGACCTTGCCCTTGTCCTTGACCTTGACCTTCGCCTTGTCCGTTATCTTCGGATTCGCCGCCGCCTTCTGTTCCACCGTCGCCCGAACCTGCATTAGATTCTTGGAAATCGGGGTCGTAAGCATCGGGAATACCATCACCATCGGAATCGGAGTATTCACCATCATTAGGGTCGTTTGGGAATTGGTCGGTAGCATCGGATTTACCGTCGCCATCCGTATCTGCATTGTTAGGATTAGTTCCCTTTGCATATTCTTGTGCATTGGTTAAACCATCACCATCGGGGTCGGCATTACCGTCACCACCATTAGTAGGATTGAGGCCATTAGCCACTTCCCATCCATCGGGAAGACCATCGCCATCGGAATCTGCATTATTCATGTTTGTCCCTTGAGATTGTTCTTCCGCATTAGTTAGACCGTCGCCATCCCAATCAGCCCCACCATCGGAAGGGTCATTAGGGTCGCTACCGTCAGCGAGAGCAATACCCGCAGACATAGCGAGCATTAGGGCAGTTAAAAGTGCAATTATAGATTTTTTCATTGAGTATTTTTCATTCATTTCGTTCACAAGTTTTGTTTTTTAAGGAACCCATTGTTCCTTCTCTCTAACATATTATTATCTTTCATGCTATCTATACTTTTGTATCAAATGCTCGGTAAGAATATCACGCATCTCACTTGGTCTTAGACCACTTCAAGGTCGTGGGGCATTATGGGCAATACCAATCGCCATCAAAAGCGGGTGGGATATTATCGGGAATAAACTCAAGAACATCTTTATCCATGACTATCTCAATTTCTGCAAGAATAGATTGGAACATTTTGTGCATATCCGCAACCGCCTTTTCATCTAATTCACCTATCAGTGATTCAATCGGAGGCATAGCAAAATTAGAGGCTACCTCTCTCTTGGTTTCAAATGAAACCACTTGTTGCTCTAAATCCGTTCCAAAGACTCCCTCAACAATCCCTTCAAGCGTGACTGTAAAATGAATGAAATCCATCCCTAATTGTTCCTCAAGGGCTTCAATGATTTCGGGAGGTGGGAAATCCGTCGGCATCATATCCTATCCTTATTTTCTTGACTATCTATGCCTTCTCACTAATCACTCTTCTTCAAATCTGCCACTGTAAGGGTCAAGACGAGGATTCGGTATCATATCCCATGAATTCAACATAGATTGTTCCACACCGACATTTTCAATGAATACAGGGTCATGTAACATAGCACAGGCAGGGATATATTCGCCCCTCTCTAAAACTGCGTTGAAAATTAACTCTTGGTCTTCATCCATTTCCACTTGATAAACAAGAGCATGACGATGACGATTAGCGGAGGCTCTCATTAACAAAAAGCCCAATTTGTCTTCATTCCCCTCTAATTCAAGGAAAGATTCAACACCTTTACAGTCAGCAATTCCGATAAAGGTCTTCATAGTGAGGACTCCATCTTGTCTTCAATCAAGTATCTGTCAATCTCTTCGCCATCTTGTAGGATGACTCCATAAATATATCTTCCGCAAGCCGAACCTTCCATGTGGTGTTCCATCATGGTCTATGCTGATACTAACGGGTATATTAACTTGTCGCATCAGTAAATGTTATTTGCCCACCTGCACTATCTTTAAGAACAGTTTGGTCTAAACCTCTATAATCGGTGTGAGATTCAACATCAACATCAAACAAATTATAATAATGTCCGAGAATCGGGAGGGTTTGCCCATAATAGAAAACAACATACGCATTCTGTGTGTCGGGATTTATTATTGTGACTGTATGCCCTGCACCACCCATACCTCTTCGGTAAAATTCGTTAGAAACAAATACGACATAACCTTCAACAAGTGGAATTAACCCACCTCTCCTTCCTTGATGGGAGGAAATGCCTCTTGCGTCATAACCCATTCTCGTCGCCGCCGCTTGAGCAATCTTTGGACGAGTATTTGAAGATGTGCTTGGAGCAGGTGTGCTTGAAGTCGGAGATATAACTTGCCCTTGCACCATAACTTGTGGGCGGAACCTATCTTTTACCATTTCAAATTGCTTATCATTTAATTTGGCTTGAGAAACAGCACCCGTATTATTATCAATAGTCCACAAACCGTTATTCCCAATATAATCATTTGCTACTAAATTCCAACCCAAAAGAGCAAGGAACTCACTTTCAGTAGGCTGATATGGTATATTCCGATTAGATGGATAACCATCAGTATATCGGGCATTATATCCTTCATTTTGAATGCGGTGTAATTCCTTTCTATAAATACTTATTGCCTTTTGTCTGTCTCTCTCTATTGCTTCTTCTTTCTTTAGGTCTTCAACAAAGTTACCAAAAGCGGTATGTTGAGCAGGTGTCATCATAACCATTTCAAATTTACTACTCCATGCGGCTTTAAGTGCATCGGAAGGTCGGTAAGAGTAATAAGTATTTGTGTTTGGATAAATGGTTTTCGCATATTGTTGCATATAATCCTTTTCACCTTCTTTTACTTTATACCATTTCATCCCCGCTACTTGAAAGCCCAAAGCAAGTAATTTTGCTTCATTTACAGTTTTCATTAACTTAGTATCTTCTTTTTTGGAGGCTTTCTTGCGTCTATCAAAATCGGCATGAGAAAACGCTCGCCACAATTCGGTAGCATATCCGATACTCTTAGGCCCAACATATCCGATGTCGCACATTGATTTAAGTCTTTGAATCAAATCTGCCACTTCTCCATTTTGAACATTTTTAGGGTCTGCGGTTTTAATCCATTCAAGCATTCTGTTTCTTGTATTCTCAACATATTTTGAATCTGATGCGGGTGGCAAAACCTCAACAATTGTCAATGCCCACTCTCCACGAATATATCCGCCATATCTCTTTCTTGTTGGCCTCAACATTTGTTCAATATATGATGTGGAAGGGACTAAAGTTTCAACCATCTTAGCATCGCCTGTTACGGGGTCTATGGTAGGATTTCCTGTCAATGGGTTAATTTCAATTACTTCCTTAAACTCACCATATTGTTGCTCTCCGGCTTCCCAAAGTTGTTGCATTGTTTCCACACCACCGTTTTTAGATGCAAATGGTTGTAATAGCCACTTAGCCTCTTTAGTGGGGTCATTTTCAAATAGATTAAACATACGGGCTTGCATCAACATACCACCTTTGGCTTCAATGAAACAACCTTCACCATCGGCCACATTACCATCAAAGAGTTTTGCCATTGAACCCTTGCCATATAGAAGTTTAGCACTTTCCACTTCCCAAATACTATTCGGAGTTCCCGACGATTTGAGCCATTGTTGCTCACGCATTCCAAAATACCGAACCAAACGGTCTGCAAAATCAATAATCCCCATATCTTTCCAACCCCAACCCGCAGGGTTATTTGGAGAACCATTTGGCCCCCTTGCCGAAACTTCACGGTCTATTTCATAAAATGCCGCAAGTGCTTTCACATCAATACCTGTATAAACATCCATACACCCCGTTCCAAGTTGAAGAATTTGGTCTTTCTTGAGATTCATTTTGAAACCTTTAGAACCTTTACGGCCACCTTGTCTAACTTGGTCTTTAGTGGATTGAACGATATATACACTATGTCGGTCAATACCGTCACCTTCGGGATTACAATGGTCACAACCTATTGATTTGTAATCAGTAAATTTGGCGGCCATAGCATTTAATTCGGGAGCCATTTTAGCAACACGCTTTGCATGAACAGCATCAGTCATCCCAATAGGTTGAACGATTGTTGGGAAAAATCCCGACTTAACCTCTCCGGTTTGTGTATTTTTTATATCGGCGGCATATTGAATCTCACCAATATAATCAAAACCTAAATCTGTTAAATCACCAAATTCAACCTCAATAGGAATTACCTCACGAAACCAATCATTCCCAATTTTTACGGTATCTGCTAATTGGTTTGATTGGGCTAAATAAATTAAATGTTGTGGGAGTGGGACGGTTTTCGCATTATACTTTCTTACGAAAAAGTCAATTGGAGGAACTGCATTTATGGCGGCATTCCTTACCTTTTCCATACGCCTTTCAAAATACTCAAGGCGATTTGGTAATATGTCAAATGTCTTGATAGTGTTCGCCATATCTTATAATAGGTGTTCCTTCTATCTAAAGACTACTGATTAAGATTTTTGAAAAGGTATATTTCTTGTTGAAAGACTTCAAGACCCAATGTTATCGGCAGGTTTTCCCCTAAACTTGCAGGTGGAACAAAGAACATCTATACAATCGTTGTTTAATAATAACTCAATGTGTTGCCACGGCAAGTCCGAAGGAGATTTTACAGGCGTGATATTCTGCATACGATATTCAATGTAAAACTTAATCGGATGGATAGGGAGGTTGCCACAATGAGGACATTCACTATCCCATCGTTTCAAAATATGCTCACGCTTACGCTCACGCAAGTCCTTTTTACGAGAGGTATTCTTCTTAATCAAAGGTTCACGATTCTCGGTATAATACTTAGGATTATACTTTGACATATACTCCTTTTTCTTTTCGGGGTCGGAATAAGGCATAGTCTATAATAACATTCCCTTCTATCTAAGGCTATGTCTTCAAGACCTGTCTATGAAAACCATGACTAAACCAACAGGAATTGATACTATTCCTAATAAACGAAGATTCGCAGGGTTATACCAAGCAATTAAGCCACCAATACCCGCAACCGTTAATCCAAATGTCGCACTCATGTAAAGATACTTTGACTAAACGACTATCTAACAACGAACTGTGTAGCAGTAGTTTCTGCGGGTTGCAGGTCATCCAACATATTAGGCAGTTTAAGACTAAAAACCACCCAAAAGTGCTAAAATTCCGGGTATTGCCGCAATAAGAAACTCCCAACGAACTCGCCTACCCTCAACAGATTCGGCCTCCATAGACTCAATGTTTGACTTAATCTCGCCTACCCTCTCTTCAACAACAGCAATACGAGTAATCAACGGAGGTTGCCCATTACCATCACGAATAGTCCTGTTTAATGAACCAATGTCATCCTTCAAACGACCTATTTCGGATTCAATACGAGCAATAACTACTTTGGCATCTTGTGTCTCACCAATGAATGTTTCAAGTATAATCGCTAAATCATCGGAAAATTCCGCTACTAATGTTTCTGCCTCTTTACTCAAATTACCCTCTCCATGATTTTAATTTGAAGGTGTTTCGCTGACCTCAATAGACAATCATAGCGGCGACTTACAAGGCCACACAGAAAATGAACATTTTCTGCCCTATTCTCCGCCTGTTGAACTGTGGATTCTATCGTCACTTTTTCCCTCTCCATAAATAAGCACCGGCTAAACCAATGATGGCCGCCGTAGTTAATGAAATCGCAGACTTAGAAGAAAAACGACCATCGGAATCACGACTATATTCTGCTTTTTGCTTCAAAATCTTCTTAAAATCGGCTTCTTGTCTTGAACCCGATAGATTTGGACGGTAATCATCCCCCTTTCGGGAATCGGAATGCCCATCATTGTAAGCATAAGAATATGCGTGGGATTCTGCGGAGAATGATTTTGATTTTTTGACTTCTCCGAGCGTTTTCTCCCGCCAATGCAAATCCCGTTCAAGAGGTAATCCTAATCTTCCGATACTTATATTCTCAAGTTCCGACAGACTGATATATCCAAGTTCGGGGAAACCTAAATCAGCGTAGCCGAACATTTCTTCTTTACCATCCCATTCCAAAATCCACCATTCACCTATGCCGTATGGATTAAAATAGTGTGCATAGACAATGGCCTCATCACCTTTCTCGTCTTGAGAATACAACGGAGGAATCTTATTGCCGAGTGCCGCCGTCATCATTTTGTGGCCTCTTGGGGCTTGTGCTTCAAATGTTTCTGCTTCATACCCTTTTTTGAAAGGACTTCTCGGACTATCTCTTCGTTGATAAGTCGTCACATATTCACTACAAGAAGGACATTTGATTTGATAAACCCTATTAAAACAACCTTCGGGTGGTTGGTTTTGACCGTCAAAAGAAATGACTATCCATCCACTTGTATTACCGCAATTACAAATCATACTTGGGAAGAACTCGGCCCAATTCAAATCTTCTTGAGCAGTTTCAGCACCCTTCTTTTCGGCCAATGCTTTGTAGCAAGGACACATAGGGGCTTTCGCAGAACATGACATAACATCTTGTTTCATGCAAAGACAAGGCTTAGAGGGTGTAGCCCCACAGCAACATGACGACTTACCCATAAAGATAATTCGGTTCGCTCACTATCTAATGATTGTGATTGTGATTTAAGCCCACTTTTCGGGCAAATCGGTGTCTTGCCAATTAAGATAGATTTTAAGCCCATCTTTGAGTGCTGTATTCACTTCATCCAACAAACCTTTCGGGATGCTCGTTCCTTTCTTAATAATCTCATAATTTGAATCAACAATGAAATATGTTTCGGGAGTGTCTGTTGGCAAATAACAACGAAGGGCTAAACCATCTTCATAAACGGTTTCAAATATCCAATCCTCATCGTGGTTTTCAATCAAATGATTCTGCAAATACTCAAGCGGGTAGTTTTCCAACATAAGTTAAGATTGAATCAACAGGTATTTATACCTCAAGATGTAATAATCCACTTGTTTTCGCCATAAATCTTTTCCCAAGTGATTTCATCTCCATCCTCAAGGTTTGTGACTGTGATTTTGTTAAGGTTTTCGCTGTGACCCGTAGCAGATTCCAATCCGGCTTGCCATGCTTCGTCTTCACTTTCATAGCCTTCATGTGTTGTTGGCTCATAAATTGGTTCATCTTCTTCGGTTCTCTCGCCATAATAGCGATATACGGTGTAGGTATGGGTGTCCATGCTTGTCCCACAACACACCTATACTTAAACATTATGGTGTTTTAATCTCTTCAATAGGATTAAAGTCAATCTCGCAAACATCATTATCGCAAAATCTTTCAATAGCAATTTCTTCGCCCTTGACTCTTCCAAAAGATAATTTACTCAATGAATCTTTCATAACTATGTATTCTTTTGCTGTAATTGATTCATACGGCATTTGTTTATATGCACCCAATTCTAATCTCGGAAGGAATGAAACACCCTTCAATTGGTATTGGAAAATATCAAGAGCATGAGCAATTTGGTCGCCTTCGGTTTCGGGGTCAAAAGTTACTGTGCATGAAACTTGATTATCTGCCCAATACTTTTGAGCAAGTGCCGCAAGTGATAATTGCTCCCACATAGATACATCATCAAGGGTTCTAACACCTTCGCCTAAATCAACAGGGATTTCAACAACTACTGTGCTTTCCTCCGAACCAAATGCAGGTTCAACTTTGTAGCCCGCCTTTTCTAATGATGGAACAAGATTAGAATTGATACCAAGCCGCATTCTGCGAATATAGTATCTTGATTCGGGGAAATGGATTCCCGGCGTTGCACCTGCGAGAAGAGAAACTGTTCCCGATGGTTTAATAGATGTGGTTTTTATTGAACGAGGAATAGCCATCCAATCCGAATACTCCTTGTCTAATTCTTGAATGTGATGATAACCCTTGTCCATCCAAGTCTGCAATTTACCAACCCCATTATTCGCAACAAATTGAGCAATTCCCGACATTGAGCATCCAATTCTGCGATTCCGTAGCATCACTCGGTTCGTTTCCGGCCAATGAGTCTGTCCTAAAGTAACTGTCTTTGCATACAAATAAGCATACTTCAAAGTGTTCAAATAATCTTCAAGAGATTCGTGATTGTTCGGGAATGTTTCAACAAGACAACATAATTCATGGGATTCAAGCGTCTGCTCTAAACAAGGATTGCCACCCATCGCTCGGTGGTCTTTGAAATCCGGTTCATCAGCCATTCGCCCGAAGTCTTGCATATTCTTTAACCACGCATAACCCGGCTCTCCATTGATTTTAACTCGCTCGGCTGATGGTTTGTAATCCATACCAATTTTCGCATAGATTGAATTATTAGAAGTCCAACCATAGGTTTCACGATGAGGATTTACTTCATAATTTTTTAGGTCAAGATATTCATCATTGTCGGCTTCACCAAAAACAATCTCGGCAGTTCTTCGCACATTACCTGCTACAACACATTTACCAATGAGGTTCATAATATCAACAATGGCAGTAAGTGTAATCGGTTGGCCTATTTCACCATCCAATGTATCTCTAATGTGCTGATGTAAATCCATGAGTGGTTGTGACCCCGAAGATTCACCACCAAAGCCCTTAATAGGTGCGCCAAACGGCCTAATGTATGAGTAATCAAACTCAATTAAACCCGCACCCATAGAATATGAATCAAGAAGGAGGCGAACTGATTCAACCCACCCTTCTCTTGTATCGGGGATTTCACTTTTCTCAACCTTTCGTTCACTATTCGGGCCTTTCAAAATTAAACTTTCTGCGCCTTTGGTATCAAACCCTACTCCGACCCCTAACATAGAAGCATCCATAAGGAAACAAAATGGATTGGCAAAATCTTGAGCAATTCCTTTAGTTGAAACGAAAGCACAATTATTCAATGCGGCAAACAATTTCTTCTCTTCGGTAATCGGTGTCCCCATAGCCCAAAGTCCACGACCCGGCGGTAAAAACTTCATATTGAAAATACGACTATACATTTCTTGAGCAGTATGCTGTGCTTTCCACGCATTCCAACCAAGACCATGTGCATCAATGTGTCGCTTTTGCATATTGAATGTGCCTTCAACAACCCTTTGAACCGTTTCCCACCATTGTTCGTTTTTGCCATCATCCTTCAAACGAGAATAGGTTCTATTATAAACTAATTCACCCAATCCATTGAAACCAAAAGGTGCTTTCTTTCTGCGATACTTGGTTACGAAATTATCCGATAAGCGAAATGGGCGTTCTATATTCATCATTACATCTCCTGTTGTGAATGGCTAAAAAATGCCACCCAATCACCGACAATTATTATATTGACTTTAGGACTATCTAAATGTCCGTATGACTTTGAATAAATGTCTTCAAGACCTCATTCAATTATCTTGAGAAAAAGGGTTTCATCCTTCTTTGATTTGGATTTAATGACCTCTATTTCCTCGTCAGTTCTAAACCGTTGCGCTAACTGCCTCGGTGTAGGAACCTCTTTTCGGCCATTGTCTTTCAATCGGACAATAATTTGCCTTGCGGTTAATTCTTCCATCATCCCCATGACTTTCTTTGCGGCTTCAAACATTGTTGGTTTCTTATTTTTCATACTTTCACTACCTATGTGCGGGGTGCTACCCATCCCCTAAGACTTAATCCCGACTCTTCCCACTCAACCTCAATTATTGATGAGGCATCACCCTTCGCCAAAAATACGGTTTTAGCCGATGTGGTGGACATTAAAGTGATAAAGTGAGATGGTGTCAAAGTCGTGGAAAGTGATTGACCCTCAATGTGTAAATCAACATCGGAAGATAATAACTCAAGACTCAATGACTCATCATCAGTTTTAGAAAGCAAAGAAACACGGTCAGTATTAACCAAAATTTCAAAGGTGGGAGATTTAGCACATGAAGTTAAAAATGCCTTCACTTGCTTCCAAGACAGACTCATAGACCACTTGTGTTCAGTCGGCGGTGACTTGTGCCGCTTCATCAATGATGCGTTTTTGCACCTTACTTTCTTTTCCACACCATTACCACTTAAAATTAACCATGTAGGGTCGCCCGTATTATATTCAATAACTAAAGTGTCTTTGACAACAAGTGATTTTGTCATGTCCTTAATATCATTAACAAGGACTCCAATTTCAACCGAATTGCTTTCATTAAACTCAAATGATTCCGCAGAAGCCGCAGGGATTCTTACATCAAGAAGTGCAGTGTTATCCGAATTGATAATACGAGTTCGCACACCCTCTTCTTCAAAAACAAGCAAACATAATTCACTCATATTCTCAACCGCTTTTACAAAGGCTTTCGCCGTTTTTGCAGACAATTCCATTTTCATTAAATCACTTCCCACCAATCAAAGGTTCGTTGAATACTTTCCGACTTCTTTCGTTCACGAATAACTTCGGGCTTCGTGGGCGTATCACCCCACTTCTTATTGAGGAATGCCTCAACCTTTATCCAAGTCTTACCAACAACGATTTTGTTGGATTGAGCATCGTCCCAATTACTTATTAGGGATTTTAATGTCGGATAATGGTCATATAGTGCTTTTGCCTTCTCACGACCAATACCGGGAATGGTTTGAAGTAAATTATGATGTTTGTTACGAGATGATTTAACGGTGGTCACAGGGCGAACAAAATGTCCTTGTGAATCATCCTCTAAACGAAGTTTGAATGCGTTGATATAACGAGCCGTTTCAGTGATAGTGTCCGTATAGATGACAGGACATACTTCAACCGATACACGATTAAGGAATGCACGAAAATGACCCCAATCATCGGGGCTTGGTGCATAGTAGTCTTCGGGCTTTCCTTCAATAATGACAGCGTAGTTATCATGCGATTCAATCATCCTTGAGATTTGGTCTTGGAGTCTTTTACTTTTCCACGAACTCAAACCATCACCCCATGTCTTCCTCTCAAATATCCAATTGGTATCACCACACTCAAGAAGTATGTCACCAACAGGCAATCGCTTCTTCTCATCGTGCTTCAAAATGTGTGATAGAAATTCGCCTTCGTTAGAATCAATGGTGATATGACAAGGCATACTATTCTATTGTATTAAGCAGTATCTAAATGGTTGTATTCAAGACCCATTAGAGTTTTCTTCGGAAAGCATATCCCAAGATACCAATGATACCAAGCCCCCAAAGATACGGAGATATTGATTTTTGTTCTGCGGCGTATGATTCAGCACCATATCCCTCTCCTTCTTCGCAAACATAACCTAAACCATCACAAGCCCCGCAATCATCACCATCACCATCGGCAGGGTCGTCATATGAAGCAGATGTATAAGAAGTCAGTATGAAACCACTACCCCTACAATACGAACAGGTTTTAGCCCACTTGTGTTCGCCTTCGGGGTTATAGACTTCCTCACAGTCTATACAAGTTTTGAAATCCTTAGCACAAGTAACACAAACGGGGTGGTCGCCATCTTGAACATAAGAATCCCCTACCTTGAATGTATGTGGACAACCCTCACACACCATTTCATCATCCACTTGTTGTTGAGTAATCACTTCATAGATACCTTCTTCTGCGGCATATCTTCCGCAATCGTGACATTTCCAATTGTTTCCGAAATCAATATCTGTGCTACCACAATGTTCACAAGTATGCTCACTCCAAGAAGCGAATGATTCTGCGGCCAATAAGGTTTCAAGACCCTCCAATGTTGCGCCCGAAGCCATTCCCGAAATTCCCGCTTTTTCAAGAGGATTCATTTTCTTAGTTTCGGAGGAATGTCGCCTCATCATTCTTCTTTCTATTGCCGCTTCGGGGTCGGAAGGACGCATGAAACAAGGAATACAAATGCCGTCTTCAATTGGCCTTGTTTTGGCTTTGTCATAAAAACCTGCTTCATTTTCACACCCTTCGGTATTACATTCCGTTGCTTCAAAAGATTCAGCCCCATATTTTTCAATAGGGAAAACTTCTTTCCAATTTGGATTCAATTCATCCATGCCCCTTAAATCATATTCAATTTGAGCCGTTGTCATTTTCCCTTCACGACCTCCACAATGGAGGCAATAAAAAATTGGCTTGTGGTATTTAGGAAATGGGTCGTAAGGGTCGGAAAGAGGGTCAATGATTCGCATTTTCTTTGAGCCATGACAATTGGGACAAGTTATCCTCAAATCCTCATCGGATTTAAAGGATTCTGCATTAAATAAGTAGCAATTACAGTCCTCACCATGTTGGGAACGACATACAAATTCAGTATTACAAACCTCACACCGATTTAATCCTGTTTTACTGAATAGACAATTACTACAATGTATAAAATCAAATTCGGCTTCAAAAGATTCGGATTTATACTTTGACTTAACCTTTGTTAATGGAGTTCCACAATAAGAATCATTATGGGTTCTTTGGCCGTAGCCTGTAAAACTGTCTGTTTGACTACGGACATTACCAAAACGCTGTCCCCTCATACATAATTGTTTCCCTAATAATTTCTTGGGAATAGTCCAACCATTAAATGCCAAATCTGTAATGTATTCCTCATCATTCTTGTCTTTGCGATTATTCTTGAAAATTTTACTCATTTCTTTAGTTCGCCATTTGTTGCATTCGGGGCAAAATCCAATCCATTCTGTTGCTTCAAAAGATTCTGCTTCAAAACCATCTTTACCTTTATATTCAGCATATTTTTTAGTAAATGATTTCAATGCTGATTTTATGGTTGGATATTTACTACCCTCTTCTTTCCATTCAATGTTATCATACCCCCCTTGAGGATTATATCTATCAATTGTGAAATGATACTCTTTTCGGGTTCCTCTTTGGGGGGGATTACCATGCCCAATCCGAAGTGAGTCTGTATAATTGTAGGTAAGCACGATTTCACCTACAACCTCACCATCTTCATCATCAATTAACCAATGTTTTTCAATAGGGTCATTCTCCCAAAGTCGTGCCGTAAGAATTACTTCATCGGCGGAAAATGATTCAGCGAGAAATTCTAAATTGAGAAGGGGTTCTTTGTCGTAGTATTGGATTTTTTGTTGTTCAATTTCGGGTTCGTCCCAAGACATGAGCAAGTTTAATGTGACTACATCTCCATCTTCATTCAGCACTTTGTAGGTTGTATCAAATTCTTCCTCTTGGGTATAAGTGGTATTATTTTCAATTTTCCCATACAAACTACTTTTCGGATTATCCAACATTTGATTAACCAAATCGTATTCCTTATTATCTCGGAACGAATCATAATCGTCTTCATCCCAACCTGTTGTATCTTTGTCAATAGGCTTCCAATCGCCCACATCATTGAACCATGTGAAGTTATATTCGCCCCATTCTTTCCCTCCCCTTTTGTCACCAAAACGAGCGAAGTATTTCCTTTCTAATTCGCCTTCTGCTTCAAAACCATAATACCCGCTTTCTTTCACAGGTAGCCCTGCATATTGAGCAAAATGTTTCTCCGTGCAAAAGGTTCTCGGCCCGACGGGTAAATCCTCAACAACAAAATTATTTGTCCCGTATTGACCGCACATAGCACAACCTTCGGGTAACATACATAATTATTAACGCTTTAACTATCTAATGATAACGAGAAGCATTAGATAGAGGTTGCACCAATAAATACACATGGACGAATTGCGGATAGATGAAGCACTACTTCACCAATGCCTTTACCTATTGACATATCATGAAAATTTCCAACACAAAGGTTTGAGAAACATTATAGAAATGATTGCGATGGCCGGTTATAGACACCGTTCCGAATATAAAATTGTTTTGTTCCAAGACGATATAGAAGCCGAGTATGATGATGACTACGCCGCATACCTTGATAAAAGAGCCTGTTCCGAAGATGTTTCCGATTCGCCATTTAATCCAATAATCCCTACCATTATTAAAGAGTTAGGGATGGATGATGAATAATGTCTTGTCCCTGTTGCAGAAACTCTCCTTTCGCTTTAGAAATGAAATTAGAAGAAGGTTATTGGGTCTGTGGATGCGGCTATGCCGTCAAAGAGAAATCTTAGATAACAAAAAACAATAAGGAACGGTCATGTCCGACCTATATTTGTCCGAGAATGTGAAATTATCACAAGATAATCATGGTTGCCTATGGCTCTATCTTAACGATACAACATTGATTCTTGATACCTTGACTGATATTGAATTGAAAGGGATTGCAGAAACAATTTTAGCATTCCTTGAATGCGATAATTCTATTGAATAAATTACTCAAGCGGGTGCAAAACATTCTTGTCACCAAGAGTCCAACGAAGCGTCTTTACAACTCCCTCTAATGCCTTGAAATTACGGGCATGATATACCCACTCTTTACTCTTCACCTTTACCTTTGACATTTCAAATTGATGGTAATTTTTCTTGCGTTCTGCCTTGTCAAGCATGGACTCAATATCTTCCCAAGACCTCTCGTAAGAAAACACTTCGGAGTCGTGGTGGTCGGACAGCATAGGCATAAAGTCAATGTGAAGGGAGGTAGTATTTATACTTTCGTATTACTTTCAATTTCTTTTACGAACCATTCCGGCCATATCGTGTTGAATGGTTGAAATAATGTGAATGGCTCTTTTACCCACCATTCCAAATAATCTTCTAAATCTTTATCCAAACTCCAAGTCTTAACTAAATTCATAATTCCATTAGCCATCACCTGTTTCATTTTATAGTCAAGACCCATTCTTGCCAATAGGTCGTCTGCGAAAAGTAATGCTGTTTCCAAATCATCTGCATCCCCTTCATCATCCCAATAAATGAGTTCACTCAAATAATCAATCCTCAAATTATTCCTACTAACTCCACTCGCTAAGAAGACATCACCCTTTTGAAGTCTAAGTTTATAATAAATAATTTCCGAGCCATTTTCTAATGCCGACATAATTTTTGCTTGAATCTCGTTGGCTTCATCAAATGGAAAGGGTGCGATTTTTTTGTAACCATACCTTTTCAATTCCTTCCCAATGTTTTCATGCAATTGATTTGCGGCTGTCTTCCTTTCACCTTTACTTTTGTCTTCCGCCCACTCATCAATACTATGTTGTATATTATCAATTAAGGCGGTTTCAGCGAATACCATATTCTTATCTGTGTGGCCTCGCTATCTAAAGTGTGGGCTGTCCGTCGCCAAATGGCAATCGCACTAATCGCTTCCACATCAAAGCCCGATGATAATAATCCTCAAAAATTAGATAACCCGAAATGTCAAATGCACCCGTTAATTTCCGCACCTGTTCCGCATTGAGTAAAACCTTTTGAGAATTCTCAATCTTTTCCCAAGCAGAACCGAAATCCTTTTTACACTTAGACATAGACCATTGATTCTCTTCTCGTATCTTCTTGACCTTAATTGCCAATGCCTTCACATTAGCGGCTGAATAGGCTCTAAATTCGTCGGAGGGTATTGCATCAAGTGTTTCGTATTGTTTCAATAGTTTGGCGGCTTTCTTTTCACCAATTCCTTGAACACCGGGAATGTTGTCCGATGAATCACCCGCTAACGCTTTCCAATCTGCGAAGTGGTCGGGCTTGACTCCATACTTCTCTTCCACATCTGCGGCAGTAATTTCTTTCCTCAAATTATGAAGGCGAACATCGGGATAACGAAGTAATTGAAACAAATCTGTATCGCCGGAAATTATGACAACTTTGTTCCCTTTCAGCAACTCACTCATACATAATTCCGCTATTAGGTCGTCAGCCTCCTTATTTTCATCATAAACCGATGTCCAATGGGGTTTCAACTCATGGACTTCAAGACCCGAAGAGGTAAATAACTCCCGAATATCTTTGCCCTCATGGGTGGAAGCATTTTCTTCTGCATTGAAATTACGATTGGCTTTGTAGCCCTCGTATAATGAACCCCGTAATTGGCGACCCTTGATGCCATCCAAACAAAGAATCAAAGAACATGATTTGTCGTATTTTGGATTAACCTTCATCCTTGACATGACTACCTCAATGTAACCCAAATCTCCATTCAATGCCTTTCGGAATTGATATTGGCGTTGAAACCAATTGGTCGTCCCTTTCTTAAACGAATTGTGCGCCCGCCGCATTGTCCCATTAGGCGACCAATGCTTCTGCATTCTGCCTACAAAATAACCCGAATCAAGAAGAACGGTTGTCGGCATTAAATACATATTGTTAAAGGAAGTATCTATGACTTCCTGTTAAGAAAAAAGGTGGGAGAGTCGGCATGACAAACCGTTGCGAACCCACACCCCGAAGGGCTTGGAGATAACTCCACTTATGTCGCAATCTATCCTTGTCGGAGGGGGTTAATAAAAGTTGGTTAAAACATCTAAGAATTTCTGTTTCAAGGCTTGATTAAATGGTATGTCTTCGCAAGAAAATGTGTGAACATTTCCCGACTTATCAACAGTTAGTAATTCGTCATTGAAAAACTTGATAGAGGTTGTAGTCAATTTATCCTTGAAAATTACAAGGTCGCCAAAGTTAGAACGAATCCTCCCCTGCACTTGTGCATGGCTCAAAGGTGTGTCGCTCTTTGAAAGTGTCCACCATATCATAGAAACGGCCAACATACTACTACCATTCCTACGACGAATTTCGGGGTTGAAATAATTCAATGACCGATTGAGTTTGTGGAAACAACCTATATCACAAGTATAATTTACACGATGAATTGTGGGTTCTTTGACAAGCAATTTATTACAATAAAGACAACCTTCATTGGGTCTAACTCTCACAGCCATACTATGAAATAAAATCAACAGGTATTTAAGGTTACTGATGACGAGATTTCTATCACTCTTGAACCCAAGATTTGCCCAATGGTGGATTTTCTAAGTAATCTTTTAGTAATTTTATAACCCCTAATAAATCTGTATTCAAGTTCTTCGCCCATGTATTTATTATACCTTCACTTTGATTACAAGGAGAACATAAAACGCCTCTTGTAATTCCTGTATCATGGTCGTGGTCTATATTTGCTGAACAAGCCTTATCACCATTTTCTGCATCATGTGAAACAGGGTTTTTACAAATTTGACAATTCTTGATAGTTCTTATTTGGGTCTTGTAAATGTGATAGGAAGCAAGTTTGTATGTCCATTTGGCATATTGACAAGACCTGCATACAAAAATGGATTCGGATTCATCAAAACCCCTTGCATCTTTTACTTCGCATACGCCGCAGGTTTCGCCATAATACTGTAAATGGGGTGTGCAAGTGCCACATAATTGATAAAGGGGGCCGTTAATTGGTTTTTCTTCATAACAATGGTGACATTCTGCCACTTCTTTATGTTTAACTCTATTTTCTTTTTCAACAGGACTAATTATTCCATCTTCTAATGCTTTAACAAATGTTTCGGGGCGCAATAACCTTAAATGTCGCTTTTCAACAAACCGTTCCCAAATACAATACTTCATGTGAGTCCAAGATTGATAACAATTTTTACAAGCCATTTTGTGTTCTCTTGTATAGAATGGAATTGAACCATCGGCTACGGACTCGCAATTGGGAACATCACAAGAATAACCATAATAACGCCATTTATGAATACAAGTGCTACATAATTTATACGGACTATTGGCTATTTTAGAAAGTCTATTACAGCCTCCTTGACAAATCGCTAATTCCTTTATTTTTACCCTATCTTCTTTAGGAATTATTTTTAACGGAACATTTTGAAATGTCTTAAAGCCTGTCATACACCGACCATCCAAATCTTTGTTTCTCGGTTAGTAATTTGGAAATACAGGGAGGCTCTCTTTGCCTATTTTATACATAGGCATATAGGGATGATAGATAACCATTCCCGAACCACATAGATTACACTTTTTGTAATCCACAATTCGCTCAAAGGTTGCGTCTTTAGGGTCTGCTTCACTTCGGAAACCCATCGCTTCAAATGAGCCACCACATAAGTCGCAATTCATTTTCATTCCCCCTTACATTCATTGATGAAATCAACAAGTATTTTAACTTTGTCCACAGAACATGACCGAATAAAAACCAATTTATCTTGAATAAACAAATCCCACTTATTAAGTGCATAGATAGAAGGAGTTTTTCCATCTGCCTGTTTTGAATTAGGAAATAACAACATTAAAAACTCTTCACGATTGAGCCTATCAAGGAATATCAAATCATCAGTGATTCGCAACATTGTCTTATAGTTTGTCAAATGCTCCACCTTCCTCGTAATGATTTTCGCAACAATAGAAAGTTTCACCCTCTTTAGTTATTACAGCAATTGCCGTTGAAACATGATATAGATTGAAATATCCCTTCATGTGATTCTTACACTTTTCATATCCGCACTTTACCATTATTCTCTCACCCTGTAATGTGCCTCACGATTACCATACTTATTAACTTTATGGTGTTTTTCAACGAATTTGAACCCTTCTATGGGTTTTCTAATGTGTGCCGAGAGTAATGATGAGAACTCTTTGCGAGTCCAAGAAACCTGTAATTGTTCTTTATGCCAACTATCATAAACACTACGATATAATTTGCGAAGTGGAATGAAATCTTGTTTCTGTTCAAGTGCATCAATAGCAATTGTTAATATCTGCTGACTTCGCTTCTTCTTAATTCCCAATCCCGTCCTGTTACTACTCGCCATAAATACAAATCATATCAACGGATATATTAGGCTTTCTTAGGTAATTCGGGTTTTGAATCATTATCTTCGTCTTTCCGTTCTTCGGTTGCGGCTTGTTTGCGGCTTTCGGAACGATTGTAATCATGCTCAAATGCTATATTACAATTATCATCTGTTGCCGAATATCCAATCTCCACACTACTATAATTTTGACAATTCAAAATAATAATTCCGTTATCAACCTCGCCAAAATAACCACCCAAACAAGAAGTAATTAACAATGAAACCATGAGGTAAGGGTGCATATTAAGAGTATGAGAGATTCCACTATCTAATTGTTTTGAAAATCCACTCTTTCTGCGTAAGACATGGTGTTCCATAAATACATAAACTTAGATACTGTATTTCCTCGCAACCCATCAAGATTAAACTTATATGAACAATTTCTGTTGTTGAAATCTTTAGTGGAAATAATCCCTGCGGCATTCCATCTTTTCAATGTTAATCCAACAGTCGTGGGGCTACACCTAATTCCATGTTTGCTACACCGTTCACTAATTTCCGAAGGCGAATACCAATAATCGCCATCATAAAGTTGATGATGATGGAGGAATGAAAGCATAGTTAGTGTGCGATGAACTCCCCTATTTTGAGAACCTGTTAATGCTGTCCAACAGGCTATTGAACAATATCCACGATTAGCCTTTTCTATACTGTTCACAAGTATTATGGTATTATCACACATTTGACAAGTTAATTCAATTTTAGGCCATCTCAATTTATTGTTATGATGTTTGTTATTGCCCTCAAATGAAACCATCTTTAATTTTTTATCATCAAATGCCCTACAATATCTTGAACAATATGTTTCTTCCCAAGCAAGGTCGCCTTTTAATGGTATATTCGTATTCATTTTTCTTGAACAAACCGGACATTGGTGGTGGGATATGTTAATTGCCATGATTAACAAAATAATTAACAGGTATAAGAACTTTCCCTACATTAAGACTACTGCCCCAATACCTACTGCGGCTAATACATACATTAGCATATTACTACCCTCATTTGTAGCAGTTTCTCCGCCTTCCTCTTCGGGTTTTGCGTATATACATTTTTTGCTACTCGTAGGTGAGGTCTGTGTGTTGGCCTTAGCATCATAATTTTCTGCGGTGGTGTCCATGCAACCCCTTCTTACTGTCCCTAATAAATCTGCATAGATTGGGCTTTTGTCAAATGGGCCAAAAGTAGTAGTAGGTGTAATAACTACACCATCCAAAAGAACTATCGGAAGCCCTCCGTCAAGTTTATCATATGCGGGTTTTAATAATGATATAGAAGGATATTCATAATTATAGCCATAGTATTGATACGCACCTTGAGTTTGATTTCCGCAACCATCTGTTGTTACATCCATACTTCTTACAGTAATAAATAACTGTTGCTTAAGTTCACTACCTACGACCCCTTGTGTGTGTTCACCGGACTTAACATATCTCGTTTCGGTTGTTGAACCTAAAGTTTGGTCTTGTATCTCTTTCAAAGTTTTTAATCTATCAAGCAATCCACCATAACCTGCTCTTGTGTCGGCAGGGGTATCATTTTCAAATTTTGAAGCAGTAATTCCCGATGATTTTTCCCATGTATAGGTTTCACCATTAGAAAATGTATAAATGATTTTTTCCACATTTCCATTACAATTACTTGTAAATAATGTTTTATCAATTGAAAACAATGTGCTATCACAAGCCGTTTCCGTTTTCCATTGATTAGAAGGTTGTGCCGTCAAAGTGCAATTGGGAACATAATTAGTTTCTAATGTAGTCAAATTAGTTTCTAATGCCGCCTTAGAAGAAGCCTTAGCCGCATTAACATCACTACCTTTTGTCCATTCAAATGTAGGTGTTGTATAAGTCCATGCCACCGTTTTAGGTCTTACACCATTAACCGAACAAGAACTCGCCGTGCAAACCTTATCAATTGTGGCTACATAATATCCTTCCGATTTATCACCTATAATTGGCCTTCGCATGAAAACGGTTCGCCCCTCAAAACGAACTCCGTCACTTGCTGTTGAAGAATTTTTCCTAAATTGCCCCCATGTAACTTCATAAAATTGACAAGAATTATCTAAAGTTAAAGCGGTTGAATCATAATTTGGACTCCCACTTTCTGTGCAACCTGCATTAGTAGCCTCATGTGCTGTTCTATATTCCTCCCATTTATTATTATACAAAGAGGTATTAAATCTATCGCCCTCAAACACTTGCGTAAAACCGGGATTAGAAGGGTTAATACAAGAAGTCCCCGCATTTGCACCAACGCCCCGAAGCGATTTGATGAAATTGGATATTTGGAGAGTAGTGGGTGCAGAAGGACTATCCCAAGAAACAATGTAAAACTTATTATTATTGTAATTAGCGTATTGATATAACCAATAACCACCATTAGGTGAGGTGTATTTTTTACTTAATGAGGAAAAAGCAGTAGCGGGTAATGAGAAACAAGATGAAGAATTAGCACCACCATTACTATCATTATTCGCCTGTTCCGTTCCTTGCCCTGTCGCAAAGGCAATAATGTTTTCGGCCCTTAGTGGTGTCCAAACAAACTCATTATGGCCGAACATAACTGTATATTATTGCTCTAACTATCTAAAATCACTTGAGAAAGAAAATTCCACCGATTAAGGCAACACCAATTACGCCATAAATTAGCCAATTGGTTTCTGTTTCGGTTTCATCATCGGCAACATCGGCTACATCGGCTACACAAACTCCTGTTGCATTTGCGGTAAATCCACTTAGACAATCGCCGCATTCTGTATCAGTAGCACCTGCCTCACGATTTTCATTTGGACAATCTTTTGCTGTTGATGTTCCCGTTCCTGTCCCCGTTCCTGTTCCTGTATCATTCCCTGCGTCTGCGGGTGATAATTCGCTAAATGTGATACCTTGTCCTTTTGACATTGTGAGAACAGTTAGTAACCAATTTGTTAAATCCGAAGCACTTGTTTTGCCACTATTACTTCTTCCTGTATTGCCTTCATATTGCACCCAATAACTGTCTGTTGATGAATACCATTTGGCATCATTATATTTTCCTTCATTACCTGCTGTTGGTTCAACATCAAAACTCGTTGCATTAAAAGTCTTCATTTCGGCCATTAACAAATTGTTAATTGGTGTCCAAGAGATATTATCATGTCCAAACATATATTGTTATGGTTATCCTTACTATCTAAAATCCCCTTAACGATTGTTAATTAGTTCTTCCTCGCCAAAGAATGATTTTAAGGACTGTTCGTTGCTAAGTGATTTATATGTCGCCTTTTCCGTTCCGATTTGGATTTTCCCAACAAGGTCTTTCGCCATCAACATTTTCAGTAAATTAGCTGCCTTATGTGGTGAACAAGAAGTATTACCATACCATTCATTCCAATAAATAGAAATCTGTGTGGAGGTCAATGGCTCATTAGGAAATTCACGGAGAATGCGAAGAATACGCACCCTGTCCCCTACCTTCTTTGAGCCTACTCTTGCCGATGTGTGAATCGCAGAACGATGGGATTGACGCATACATTGATTGCCACAGAAATGTCGGTTTTCCTCGCCCCTTGTGATTTTGAAATCATCATTACACCATGCACACGCAACCATTATTTTCGGGTATGGTGGATTGTATGCGTATTTGCCCGAACCCTTCCATGCTTCATACAGGGTCTTCTTGAAACCGTCTGCTATTGTAGTCATAAATATAGAACAATAGCGTGAACAAAACTTCTTATCCATTTTGTATGTCCCATCGGGTCGCCCACAGGCACAAAATCCAACGATGTCTAATTGAGCATCAATGATTTTCTTTCTTGGTTGTGTTTTGACTTCTGTTGGTCTGCGAGTTTTTGTAGTGGATTCAAATACTAACGGATTTACTTCTTCCATAACTCATGTTATTACTCAACAGGTATAAGAACCCTTCTCAATAAATCAATTCAAAATGGGTCTTTGCTATGAAAAAATCTCCCGGATTTGGGCTTGTTGCATTATGACTACCACTTGCTCGGATTTGAATAGTAATATCTCCGGTCATATCCCCTATACCAAATGTGTAATCAGTAATGGATTTATTGGATTGAACAGACCATACAGTTTCATTCTCATAAATGAGAGAATAATTTACCCATCCCTGCTCCCAAGAAATAGGCTCATGGAAATATGCCGACAATTCAAGATTCAAATATAAATTACCACTATTATTAAATGTGATTATGGAATTATTGCCCATACTCATCGGATTGTCATTCCAAAATTGATGAGAATGATTATCAAAAATATCTTCTGTGACTACTATTGGCTCTTGAATTGTAGTGGATTCACCCGATGATAAGCAACCACTCATTAGAATAATTGGGATTATAAATGCAATTATTGGTTTCATAATTACCAAACCTTGTAAAGAACAAATACCGAAGTGAGGAATGCCATACATGAAAACAGGGTTCTCAACATAGCCATAGAATGCTGTTTATGCGAAAGCCAAGCCTCCGCTTTCCCATCATCTTTCGCACTCAAATAAGTGTCCATTTTATTCATCACCGTTGAAACGAAATCTTCTAAATCTTTATCCATAATAATCACAGTCCTCTAAGCCCTTATTAAACCTTATCAAAGAAAACCCATTAGAATCTTCGCCCATAATCAATAATTATGTCTAATGCCTTAATAAAGGTTCACTTGAGATTATGAATAGCCGCTATGGTTAGGAAAAACCCGCCACCAATCACCGCTACGGCTTCTAACCGTTCCATGAATGACCTATCATCACTACGAACCATTCGGTATGTCCCATAGCCAATAGATGTGATGCCCACTAATGCACCAATAACCGTGATAGACTCACGATGCTTGAGAAGAAGATTTTTGACCATACTACTAAATGCTCTCACTTGTTATCTAAGCATTCCTTTTTGTCTTCAAGACTATAATTTATTTAATTGTTTGTATTCAACATACCAAGTTCCGATTGCATCATCAAAACGATAACCATTGATAGTATGATTTGTCCATACATATTTTTGATTTCCTTCCGTCATTCGTTGTGATTGTTTTTTATCGTAAGAAACCCAAACATAGAACTTATCGGGGTGGCTAACAGTCAAATTATCAATAACCTCCATCGTTTTATCTAAATCTGCCATAGCGTCTTCTCGGCTTGTAAAAATACCCTCCCGAATAAATATCTCCGAAGAGTTTAACCCCCCATCGGGATGCCCACCCTCAAAGCCCCTACTTTTATTTTTCTTAAAAGCGTAGCCTTCCTCAAAAGTGACTGTTTTCAAATAATAGGGGCTGTTGTTTGCCTCTAATAAATTTTTATTTCCCCAAAGTCCTTTTCCTTCTGCGCCCATAGAAGTTTTACCGTCTAAGCCCGTTAATAAATGTTTTGATTCAGCATTTTTACTTTGTCGTTTTGACTTCAAGACCCTAAGTGCCTCATCGTAAGATGAAACCTGTCCTGTGGAAACTAATTCTTCAATTTGATTCAAAGCAATACTGATTTCTTGATTTTTAACATTCAATTCTTGGATGACCTTTCTCGCAAAGTCCTTCGGCCTATTTCCTGTTTTGGCCTTCTGTTCGTTGATTTTGTTCGTTATCTCATCAATCTCTATAAGTCGGGCGGCCAATGCCTCATCACCACCACGACGAATCCCCATCGTATCTCCTGTCACTACTTCAACAAGTAATGGATAATTATCATCGTTCCTCATCTTGGCTACTTTCGTAGGCTTTTTCATATCCCAAAATTTGCCTAAATGATTATCCGTAGTCCAAGCAATTGATTGTAATTCCTTTTTACTAAACTCAAATGGGCCATTTTGGTTATTGTAGTTTTCCAAAACTAATAATCCACCCTGTTTATCGTGTCCGTAAAATGTGTGATAACCTTCTTCATTCCATTCAGCCGTCTGCGGTTTGGCTATATCATGGAAAAGTAATGACCAAGCACCTAACTCACTTCTATTCGGTAATTCAGTAAATGTCTTAAATGCCTCTATATAATGATTATACAATGTGTCTTCGGGATGATAATCTAATTTGTGATGGTAATCATTCATCCCTCTAAATTCGGGCATAAGGATAGGCAATATCCCCGTTTCCATTAACACTTGATAACCATTTGGTTCATAAATAACTTTTCCAATTTCATCCCTCAATCTTCTCCCCGATAATTCAGTGACTAAATCTGCATTTTCAACAATCGCATCGTAAGTATTTTGCTCAATTGGCATCCCGTATTTTACAGAAAATCTAATTGCCCTAATCATCCTTAAAGGGTCTTCAACAAACCTTTGGGTCGGATTGCCTACGGCACGAATTACCCCGTTTTTAATATCCTCTCGCCCACCTTCGGGGTCTATGATTTTACCCTCAACTGTCATACCCATAGCGTTAATCGTTAAATCCCTGCGCTTTGCATCCTCTTCAAAAGTATCGGCAGGTTCAAAGATTCCCTTCGTCCTCCCACCCGCATAACCTAACTCCTTTCGGTATGTGGTAATCTCTATCGCTTCATCCTCATTCGGCACATTTACAAGACTCGTAAGATTCACCAATGACTTCTCCGCTTTCGGGCCGAGAACATAACGATAACCTTTTAACCCATCAACAACCTTCTTGATTTCATCGGGTTTTGCATTGGTAGCCAAATCATAGTCTTTGAGAGGGCGTTTCAAAATTGAATCCCGAATCGCACCACCTACAATAAGGATTTCGTAGCCATTAGCCTCAAATGCCCGCATCAAATTGGCGATATTAAGAGGTATCTCATTAGATTCCGCTTCAAAACTATTTGTCATTTTTTTTTGCCTAATCTTCGTAAAAACATATGTGCCGCAGACTCTATATATGAGGCTTTAGATGGCTTTGCCCTTGACAAGAATTGCGGGCAAGGCCATAACTCCGTGATTTTGAAATCTGTTTCATCCCATGAATACATCCCTTTTGTGGTTTCGGAGAATTTTTGAGGTTGATATTTATCAACACATTGAGCAAAAATAGACCATTGTAAAAGTTTGATGTTTTCAAGTTTGCGAAGTGGTCGGGCTTGATTTTCAATCTCGGATTGCGCTTTATCCCACATCATTTTCTGTATAGTCGGTGATACAATCTTTATGTTGGCATTATCAAAACACTTAAAGGGCGAATAAACCATGTCTAAATTATCAAACTGAAGAAATTTCTCATCATTGATGTAAAATACACCTCCATCCCAACTAAACCATTCAATTTTGAAGTTTTTTACATTATTCGCACAAGCATTTTGAAACCATGCAGGGTATAAACTAACCCACTTTTTAGAATCCTTATTGTATTTGGCTACGGAACTTTCTTTACCTACTCTCTTCGCATCATCAAGGAATACTAAGCCTCGGAGGAAATTGTCTGCGAAAGCATATTTTCCACTACTTTGTTTAGGGAATATCTTTAATGTATCTCCCCTCAATGATGCAATTTTGTGCATAGGTATTTTTTCCGGCCCGCCATGTGCATACCATTGAGTTTCTTTAGGAATTGTTTCAACAACTACTTGTCTGCCATCTTGAAATCTTTTACGCTCATAACCCTTAATTTCCGTTCTTGAAATCATAGGTATGTCACTAATCAAACCTGCTTTTAGCATCATTATTTGAATTGGTGTTAAGTCTGTTCTGTCTTCGGGAATCCCCACCGATGTATTATACCAATCAAGAATCTGTTGAGTTATTTGGGATTTTTGGTCGGTGGTGAACCTTTTCCATGCAGTATTGTTAGGTGATTTTGCATATGCCCTCCAATACCCACTTCTTTTGCTTGGCCTCCATAAGTGAATATGATAACCCGGAGGTAACTCATCAATATAATAAGCATTAGAAGGAGCAATTGATGTATCAGGTTGGTTTATATGGTGATTCCAATACTCCAAAGTGCTGTTTAACAATGACTCGGCCATCACATCATGCTCTAATCCCTTTGTCCACGATAACCTACTTCGTCGGCGGATTTTGCGACCATCAAGATATTCTGCGGAAAATGATTCTGCGGCCATATTCCAAGCCACTTTACTGCCTACATGACCCTCCCTCTCGGTATCACAAAGGACATAATTGCACCTTTGCCTAAATACTACGCCACCTGTTCCATCGTCTTCATAACGGGCATCTTCAATGTAATAATCTTCCGACCAATCATGTTTGTAGCACTCTTCTTTTGGATGGGTGAATTGAACGCTATCGTAGTCACCGCTACGATATACCCGACCAAAAGGTATGCCTTTCCTATTCAAATATGCCTTTGCTTCGTCAAGCGTGATGTCTTTTCTATCGCCCCTGTAAATTGACCCCTCCGGGCCATCAATGTATATCAGCGTTCCGTCATTATCTTCATAAGTCCAACCATACCAATCATTCATTAGCCACCTATCAGTCAATTCCAAACCATACCAATCTTCTTGTCCTTCACATTCATTTGCATCGGCGGAGAATGATTCTGCGGCCTTTTCAAATCGTTGAAAGCATCGGGGACATTTTAATGCACCGAAGTTAGGGTTGCCCGTATTGTATGCTATTTGTGGGGATGATTGAAGAATGCCTTCATCCTCCCATTGAACATCATCGGTATATGAACCACCTTTTAATCCACAATCTTGACACACCATATCAATCCAAAACATACCACCTTCATTGTATGAATCCGTCATTTCAAGGTTTTCGTGAGAACACTTACAATTAGGACAAGGTTCGCCTTCTTCTGCATACTTGACTTCAACAAGTTTTGATTTAGTGACAAGGAAGAATCCAACTGAACCTGCAATAAATGTTCCGATGTAAGGCCATAAGCCAATTTTTGAAATGTTAGAAGCAGTAGGAGTTCGCTCTAAACCGGATTTACCTACATGAAACTCCATAAGGAGTGAGCCTACAAGGAATGTTGCCGCACCAACAATAGCGGAATCAGCAAGAATGCCCATAGGCTATCTTTGGGGTTGCTGTTATCTAAAACCTATCTTTATGAATGAACAATGCTTGGTATTCACTCGCTTCCATTATCCAACCATTTTCTTCAAGGTAAGGAATCACTAATTCACCCTTCTCAACATCATAATCTCCCTTTTTGAAACAATCATCAATAAGAACGACAGATTCAGGGCCTAAGTTACCTAAACACGCTTTTAACTCTTCAAATATCAAATTTGCATCATTATCGGAATCAAGATAGAGAACATCAATCGGCTCCCCAAAAGATTTTAGATAGGCTACACTATCGGATTCAATAATCTCAACATCGGCGTTTGGGAATCGTTCTTCAACTAAGGATTTTGAAACCACTACTGCGTGTGGGTCAATATCAATAGAATACAATTTCCCACCAAAACGAGAACAGTATTCAGCGAATCTAAGGGTGGAATGACCGTCACCTACTTTGTAATCCCATAGGTGGCTACGAATCGTTCCTGTTTCAACAATCGTTTTCGGCCCTTGAATCAAACCAAATAACGCATTGAATGTCTTGCTTCTATCAACACTACCAACCATAAATTATACATTATACAATTAAGTATCTAATGCTATGGGATTATCCCGTTATTTCTATATCCGACCAATTTACTTCCAAAAGTTTTTGTTCGCCGTCATCATCTGTCCAAATCGCAATCTAATGGAAATCATACTTTCCGGCGGTAATATCCTCTAAACATAATTCTTGGGTATCTGCTACATATGCTTTGATATAATGATAGCCTATGGTGTAATTCAAGGTGGTGTTATTCTCACTCATCCAAAATTGCACCGATACATTGAAACCATCTTGGTCATTGGGTTCAGTTCCACAATCAAGGTCATATTGCACCCATGAAGTATTTTTATCATATTGAAGATAGATTGAAAACAGAATAATTTCACAACGGGGTGGTGGGTATTCGCATGAATCATCATCAACAGTCGCATTTTCATCATAATTTAGTGCTGTTGAATTAGTGCATCCCTCTATAATTTCGGGGTCATATTCACATGAACCATCATCTTGTGTAGCCGCTTCATTGTAATTATTCGCTGTTTCATCTATACAACCTAAAACTACTTCTGCCTCAATTATAAAAATAGGTTTATGAGGTGATGTAAATTCATCTCCATGCTCACAAGTGCCATCCTCACATTCAACGGTATGAAACTCTAAATTCCAATAATACTCACCTTCTTCAAGGTCGTCAAATATATATTCAATATCTATCTCATCAGTAAATTGAACATTTATGATTGCATCCCGATATACAGAATCATTACGGTGTAATATGACCGTAAAATGGCCTTCTAATTCCGTATCACATTCTTTTTCGTCAAAAAATGTATATCTTAGGAAAATACTATCGCCATCTTGTGTTGAATAATCATCAAAATCCCAAGCAGGTTCGCAAACTTGTATGAATTGACAAGAACCATCATCCCATGAAGCAAACGGGTCATAATTTTCTGCATCGGGATTATAACAAGCCCCATACCCTTCACCATTTGGCGAGAATATAGATTATTCACCCCAATCGGTTAAATCAAGAAGCCCCATACCTTCTGCCCCTATTGCACCAATTAAAACAAGAATTGGAATTATGGCAGTTAATAATTTCTTGAATTTCTCCGCTTGCTCGTTGGCTTTGTCAAGGAAAGGTTTCGCTACTGCATCCTTTCCGGCGGTCAAGTTAGCAATCCCATCATCAAGAAGGTCTTCTAAAACATCGGCATCATCACGACCCGTCGCTTCTGCAACAATTTTAGCCTTCTCAACCAATTCCCCAATATCTGCCCTCATACATAATTATGGGTTGTGCCGCTATCTAAGGATTCTTGATGAGTGCATCGTTTTCTTTGATGCGGATTATAGAAATTGCAGACGCTACTTGTGGTGTTGTAGCATCCTCAAGCGGTATTTGTTGCCCGTCAGCGAGCCGAATTATGTATTGCGCCATGTATTCAAGACCCCCTATGATGTATTTATACCTTTGCATTGTCCCAAGTATTAACTTCGGCAGTATTGGAAGTGGTTTCGGCCTTCTCAACCTCAAAAACCTCAAAAATGAAGTCATGGGTAACATCAATACCAAGCCTCATAATATCCATCTCATTTCTTAACCAATAAATGCGACCCAATACCCCTATTAAAAGTATGATGATTATTATATCCAATACGATTTGTAGCATGAGTGTCACCTATCATTATCCCACGCATCTATAACTTCGGAACTCGCCTTCTCAACGGTGGTAGGGGTTGTTTCCGCATCTCTTGGGTCAAAACCAAACCTATCTGTAAATTCATCTAATGACATGACTTGATAATTGTCACCATCACCGACTTGAATATCGCCGGGTTCCATAAATACATTAGCATGAAGTTCATTAACCCTATTGTATAAATACTTGAAATCTCGCATGACAAACCACATACGAACATAAATAGATAAAAAGAAAATCAAAACTACTACCTCAAACATACCATCCCTCATAATAGGGGGTTGTCCGAAGGGGTTAATGAACCTATTGATTCTTTTCAAGAGGGACAACTAAACGACGACGAAACTTTCCATCATTTCCACGCTTCATGTCAAGTTTTCCACCCTTCATGTAAGGCTCTTTGAATTTTGAATCTGCGGAGAAATTAGCATTGGTTGGTTCAACATACCCTAAATCGGCTCTCACTATATGCCTCCAATGTCCATTTTCGGCTACTGCAAACAAGTCATAATCGTATTCCTTGTCTTTGGGTTCTTCTCCAAATGCGGGATAAATGATTACATCAACAATAGGAGATTGCGAAATGTGGTCTATCATAGTTCCGATTTTGGACTTTCTCCAAGCATTCCTATTTCTTGTCATATAGGCTTTGTGTTGTCCCTTCGCAGGTGTTTTAACCCATCCTATCTCGGCGGAGTATGATTCTGCTTCAAAACTTCCTTCTTCAATGTTTAAATCTCCCCACTCATAGTCTTCATCATCTCCTTCTTCTTTACAAGAAACACAAAGAGCATCTGTTGTCCACGCACCATCAATGAAATAAAATTTATCTCCTTTCTTAACCTCTTTGCCACACCAAGAACATTCATATGATTCGTCATCCTCATCCCATTCTGCATTAAATAATTCGCTTTCAGTGTAGCGGGCCATAATCATGTTTGAAACCGTCCAACCTGCGAATGCAGAAGCAGTAATTCCACCCCAAAATACAAACTTATTAGACTCACGATAAGACTTTAAGAAACGATTTCCAATGATTACTGAAAGAGCCAATGGGACTGAACCAATTAAAAATGGAACAGCGATAAGATTCACAGCATTACCCTTCATAGAGTATTCTTATTAACCCTACTATCTAAATCCACCCATACCAATCGGGTCGCCTTGAAGGTATCTTATTCCATTGTGGCCCTTTGCCCTTATTCATGTAGGTTTTACCCTTGCGATAATAATTACGATATGATGCAACCACACCATACCAATTTGCTTCGCCAATTTTGTATTCAAGACCCATACATTTCGGCGGAACAGTCAAAGAACCTGCGGGAATATATTGCTCTCTTAATTCACCACAACGATACAATATGTCTTCACTTTTATGGAATTTTCCGTATCTTGCGGTGTATTCTCGGCATAATGCAAATGCGTGTGACAAAACCCACTCAAAATTTGCGAGAGTCTTACCTGTCCAAATCGTTGAAGGATGATTCAAATGTGTTGAACCATAAATGTATTCTTCACCATCGTAGCCATGCTGTCTAAGACAGGTTGAGAGCATCTGTGCGCTCTCTAAAATCATCTTGATTGAATGTCGGTCACAAGACATTTCTGCGGCCAAGATAGGGTCTTCCGATAAGAAAAATATATTCATATTGGAGGATGAGTGAAACGAGTAATTAAACCTTAGTCTTCCTCTAAATATAACCAATTGAGAAACCTATCCCAAATTTCACCTAAACCAAACATAACTATAAACATAATAATGATAGAAATTATCGCAATAAAATTACCATCGGCCACAGTGGATATTAAACACTATTACTATCTAAGCCTATTCTCCACCAACTTGTATCAATACCATTACTTTCAATTTCATCAATCCTATCATCGTGAGTATAAATTGAGTCCGGTAACTCATCACTTAATTTTCTCGCTTCACTATCCAATAATCTCATGTGTTCAACTCCAAAGGATTTCCAATTTGAATGGAAGGCTATATCATCTATTAACCAATTGTATTTTGCCCAAGTATCATTGTTCTTTTGGTCTTTTTTATTTATTTTATTTAGCCGATTATAATACCACATAGGTATAATTACTAATACCGACACCACTAAATAACGCAACATAAAATCACAATCCTTGAATATCCACATTGTCTAAAGAAGGATATTCCCATCGGTCTGCCATTCTTTGAATTGCTTCAATAGGGACTCCATGACTGTTTCTTTCGGCATAGAGAGGAATGTCTTGGGCGTTCCAATCAACAGTGATAACTTGAACCATGAAACCATTTTTCTTCGCCGCTTCCTCATACTTTTCATATTCCCATGCTTGAGTATTGGTATTGTCAATAACACAATAGGCTTGAGATGCTACACCTTCATGTTCTTTCATCCAAGCACTCGCATTTTTAAGATTCAAAGCGTGGTTTTCACCAAGTTTGGAAGGGTCAAAGTTATAGATATGGCCCTCCATGAAATAATCGTCTGTTGAGAAAACTGCACCCCAACCATTCGGTATAGCACCCGCAATCAAATTTTTCGCAAGCATGGATTTCCCCGAACCGGGTAGTCCTCTTAGTATGTAGCAGATTTTCGCCATATTATCACCGAGGGGAATGGGGTTAATAAAGATTTTGGAGGTGGAGAGATGGGTGCAGGTCGGAATTTCACCGAAGCCTATGCTGTATAATCAATTCTATCAACAAATCAAGGTAGGAGGAAGAACCCGACTGTTTTCAATGCCCATCAACGGACACCCACCCCATCCTTTGAGAAAGAGGTGAAGTGTGGTGGTGGATAATAATTTAGCATCCATAGTTAGGCATTCAGTAGGCATAAAGTGTGCATTGAGAAGTAGTGTTAGAATCCTGTTTCCACCAACCAACCGCACCCGAAGGCCGTCTTATGGGTTTGTTTCCGTTCCCCTTAACTACAAGAGGCATTTAGAGGCTTGATAGGCTTATTCCGACAAGGGACTTTCGCCACCACCATGCCCGCATTCAAAAGAAGACGAGCCACTTCGGTCTTCGGGTTTTTACGCCCTAAGACAAACCTTCCTACCCCTAACAGGTTATTAAACTTTTCTATTGTCAAAGTATCTTTTCACATCTTCTATGCGTTTTGGTATCAATTTGGCATAGTCCGGCATCAATTCTATTTGTATAGAACTGAGACCAAGATATTCTGCTACCGCACCTGTTGTCCCACTACCTGCGAATGGGTCAAGGACTATTCCTTCGGGTGGACACCCTGCAAGAATACAAGGTTCAACCAAATCGGGAGGATAGGTAGCAAAATGCGCCCCTTTGAATGGCTTGTTAGTAATTGTCCATACATCTCTTCTTGTCCTCAATCCTTTGCCATCAGTAGTCGGTTCTTTAACTGCTTGATAATCAAAGTAATACTTTTTGGACTTCGTTAATAAGAAAATATATTCGTGCGCTCGCCCACACCTGTCACGCACGGATTCGGGCATTGGATTTGGTTTAGCCCAAACAATATCGTTCCGAACCCACCAACCATCATCTTGTAATGCAATTGCTAATCGGTGAGGTAACATCATCAAGTCTTTAGGTTTAATCGTTGAGTGTTTCCCATCTTGAGGTCTTGTGATTCCTTTACCACCCGTAGCATTGTGATGTGCCTTATTCAAGGAGTTAGTTCTCTTTGCTTGATATTTTGCATCTTTCATACCGCTTTTTCCTTTACCACCCCAAAAAGTATCGCCAATGTTCAGCCAAAATGTTCCCTGTGGTTTCAAGACCCTACGAACCTCCCTAAAAATCTCAACAAGGTTTGCTACAAAATCTTCGGGGGAGGGTTCTAATCCTAACTGACCAAACCATGAATCACATTTTATACAATAGGTATGCTCCGAAGGTATATCCCGTCCACCCGAACCACTATTTGTGGTCTGCTTTCGCCCTGCGGAACCTTTATCATTACTTCGGCGTTGATGAGTGATAATATCACCATTCTCATGTTCACAATCAATAATTCCTCCCCACCAACGACCATCTCCACCATAGTTTCTAAGGCCATAGTAAGGAGGTGATGTGACGCAAGAATCAACCGATTCAGCATCCATGCTACGCAATTTGTCTAAGCAATCGCCAACCAATACTTCATGCGACATAACCATCACTTATTTTAACCATTATTTTAATGCTTCTGCCTCAAATAAAATTAGAAACAACTGAAATGAAATTTTTCCAATCTCACTGCTTATCATAAATCAAATCGTGAACGGGATAATCCAATTTGGCTTGTAATTCTTTGACATAGGTGATATTCATTCGGTAAAAAGAATCGGGCTTGACTTGAATCCCCGCAACAATCTTATTATTTTGCTTAATAATTAAATCACAAGCACCCGAAACATCGGTTTCCATGTCTGCTTTCTCCACGCTGAACTTCCATATATGCACTTTTAGAGCCTTAATTGCTTCATCTTCCATTTTTTTGCCCTTGAATGAGTTCATGCCCATGAAATTCTCCACCCATTTTTGACAAGTTTCAATATCCCACATCTCTTCACCCTTTTCTTTGAGAATGACTTGGGCTTGTGGCTTGTCTTGTGCCATGTAAAGGTTCTGCGCCATCATCTTAATTGTATTAGTCGCCTTCAATCCACACTCACAGGTTTCGTGATAATGCCTATCAATTTCGGCAAGCAATTCCTCTTCGGAAAATATCTTGTGTTTGTTTTGAAGGTCAATGACAGGGATTGAGTTTTTAATACTCGCTATGTGGAATTTTTCACAAATGTCATTAAGTGAACCACCCGATGAGTTGCCATATTTTACAAAGTAAGGCAACATCAATAAACATCTCCATTGGATTCCATTTTGACATCTTCATATGGACTCGCAATCCTACGATATAATTCCAATTTGGCGCATTCAAGGACACCAACCAATTCATTGATTTTGCGATACTTCGTGCCTTGTGCGGCTAAGGATTTACTCAAAAGTGTGGATATGCAATAATTCAACATACCCGCTTGGTCTGCTTCATCTGTCGCAATAATTCTGCAAGCAATAGAGGTCAAGGCGTTTTCTAAGCCCTCACGATTTGCTTTATCAATGTAAGGCATAGTCTATGATTGTGCCATTACCTATCTATAACTTCAAGAAGCATTCCGATGCGACAGGTAATCCATGTGAAAGGATTGTGTCTTTCAACATTGCACTCAAGACAAGCGAACCCTTTAACTCCTGTAAAATAATCTTCGCTATCATACCATTCTGTCTTGAGGAAGCCCATATTTGTGCGATAGACCACTACTATAAAAGGATTCCTCAAGGATTGTCTGCAAATTGACCGATTCTAAATTGTCTGTTTTGAATGTTATAGACTGACAAATAACCCATTTTAGGTTTGTAGCCCATCATTTGCATGAAATCTGTTTCGCCTTGAAATGTTGATGAGACTACGAGAGGTATTCCTCTATGCCATTCTGTCGCATGAGCGTGGGTGTGGCCTGTAACGAAAATATCGGGAGGACTTTGGATTACCATTTGGTCTTCCTCTTCGGGACTCAAAGCATTTCTTTCTCCCCACATGGGCGCAAGATGCCGCTTTTGAAGCATTAGTTTCATCGCCTCTTGAGGTTTGTCATAAGTAACTGTCTCAACTCTCGGAACAATGTCGTCAATACCTTTTCCATGATAAGAAAGAACATCAATTCCCGATAGGTTAATCCTTGCAGGGTTGCCAACATGAATCGTTGAATTGAACTTCTGTTGAACTCCGGGTTCTAACATTGGTTGTGGTTCGGCAGGTCTAACCGCATCGTGATTTCCGGGTAGTAAAATCGGCGTAATATGGTCGGGCAATTCATCCAATTTCCGAGCGCACATTTCGTATTGGTCAAAAGAATTAGCGATGCAAATGTTCTCTTCGTGGCCGGGATAAATCCCTATGCCGTCAATCACATCTCCACTAAGCACCAACCACTTTATATTCTGTGCTGTTTCATCATCAGTATTCATCCAAGCAACCATCTTATCCCATTCACTTTCTAAGAATTTCTTAGAACCCATATGGAGGTCGGAAATAAATGCTATGGAAACAGGGTCAAACTCCATACCACCTTTGTTTTGATGATTGGGTAAAATGTCGGGATAAACCACATTATCCACCCAAAACATTCTGCCATCATCTCCGAATTTACCGGATATGCCAAGCACTTCATCTTTGAAAATTGTAGCACTTGCGGGGTCGTCTTTTCTAACGAAAACACTCATTGTGGAACTTAAATCCTCCATTGTGACCATCTTGCCACCACTTTTTGTCCTTCTAACATCAAGAACAATTCCTACGAGGTTGTAACTTCTCCCTTTCTTTTTCTCCTTTTGAATTTGTTTTATCGTCCCCGATGCCTTAAAACCTGCTTGATTGCGGAGTATTTCTGCAATAGTTTGATAACGGTCATAAAACAAATTGACAATATCATTGAGAGTCCCCTTTGTATTTGATTGCCCAACCGGATTTCCTACTGTATAATCGTCTGTATAATCCGAAGCCTTCGCCGTCCATGATTTAGAGGAATTTAGAATATCCCAATGAGGTGAGCGAATTGACTTCAAGACCCTTCACCTTCACTCAACATCTGCAAGGTCATCAATGAGGGCATTAACCGCATCTTGAGCATCTTCAAGAGATTGATTGCCCGTAATGACACACTTACCCGATGAAAAGATTAAACAAACAGCAGAAAGACCACTTAAACGGTAAATAAGTCCCGGAAATTGTTCGGGTTCCCATTCTGTGCGAGCCATAGGTAATGCGAGAGTTAAATGTGCAAGATTCAATTCACGCTTCAAATCATGGGTCACTACAACATTTCCAATTGAGTAATCATAAGAATCCCACAATTCACAACCATTAGAGGATAGTGCCTTGAAAGTAATAGCGAGGGCATCTTCAATATCCTTGACTGTCTTCGCACCCGTAATTACAATACGACCACTTCGGAAAATGAGCGCACAAACCTTTGGAGTTGCTATCTTGTAAGTCATTCCCGGAAATCTGTCGGGGTCAAAATCTAAACCTGTCTCAATAGAGAAATGGTCAAGGTCAATATATTCTGCAAGGCGAGAAGTCGCCAATAGGTTCACAACATTTAGTGCCATGTATATCTAAAGGATTAACTACCTTCTTAAAGGTTCATATTCAACCCCATAGTTATTCCTCTCCTTTCAGTATTGTTCCTTTGCGAGTAGTGGTTGCCCTTCTAATTTGTCGGTGTTAATCATTCTTCTTCGCCTCCAATGTCTATGTATGCGAGGAATGCTTCTAATTCCACATCATCACCGAGGTTTGATGCCACCCATTCATGGGCGAGTGAAAGCATCTCGTCTAATCGCTTGACTTTTGCGAGCAGATTAGGTGAGTCCATTATGAGGTCAAGGGTTTCCTTGTTCATGGTCATACAATCGGAAGCATTATGAGAATTGGGGTGTTCAAGAAACCAAAGTCTTTCACCCGCTTGTGAAAAAGTCATATCCCTAACTGTGTGTCCTTCGTATTTGTCTGTGTCAATCATTCGTCTTCATCTCCGTTAAACAGTCCTAATAGGTCTTCATACTTAAATGCTTTCAAAACAAATGGCAATCGCAAGGATTAGAAACCTTGATTGTATCAAATTCGCCATATCCCCAAAGTTTTTTGAGAGGGAATGCACCGATTAGCCTTCCATTTGTAGTTCCGGTTTTTGCGTGAGTCATGCGTGTGCGAACCTTGAAACCTGCGTTGCGAAGGGATTCCTTACCTGCGTTGCGAGTATTGATGAGGTCGGATTGAAGGCTTGAAATGATGTAATCCTTTTCATTCTTGCGGTAATTGCGATTCCACTTGTATTCATCGGAAGAATCACGCACAAGTGTTTCCTTTTCTCCGTATTCCCTGTTCTTGCGGTAAGTGTTGCTCATGTTTGTCCCACTACCCACCACTACTTAAACATATGGTCATAATTTGGCAGGGTAATGAGTTTTGTTGGGTTCACTACAATGTGGGCAAATTGGTTGATAAAGCGAATACGCCATAATACAAATTTTACAAAGAATCAAACCTTGCATTAGCAACATTTCCTCTTGCATATTGTTGTGGTCATCATTAACTTTTTGATTGCGGTCTTTCTTCCACTCTTTTTCTTTCCAACCCATATTTCTTCACCTTTCCAATTTACGAATTCGTTCTTCTAATTCATCAATCTTTTTTGTAAGAGTATTCACAGTCATTATGAGAATCCTAAGCCGTTCATCATCTTTCCAAGAAGGTTCTATAATTGGCATCGGTGGGTCATTGGGATTAGGTATCTTCAATAAGGCCACCCCACAGGTTTAGTGTCTGCAATAGCCTCACAATGCCGTTCATACCACGCATACACAGGAATGAGATAAATGGTGCAAATAATAGAAAATACTCCGAGATTCGCAAAGTAAGAAATGTTAAACATAATACACCAAATAATCGTCAAAGGTTGTAAGGCAATAAGGCCAATTATCGGCCTCCAATAATCCTTACCATGTAATTTCATTACTTTCACTCTTCTTTCTTGATGTAATCGTAAAGGGTCTTCCCATGATATTCGGTTGGGTTCTCAATGCCTTGTTGTTTTTGAACCATTGTAAGGAGTTCATCGTTAAAATCCATGATTGGCCGAATCATTGACATGATGTAAAAATAGAACCAAGACAAAGAAATGGTGATTAAAAATATATTTATCAATAAGAGCGTTAAATGACTGTCCATAACCAACCCATTCCTCTAACTCGTTGATAAAGGTTCGCTTTTCCAACGCCCTGTTTCAATCATCCATTTTGTCGGACTTTTGACCCTAACCGTAGTGGGGCAAGATGACTTACAAAAATAATGTCCAAAAACATAACCACCCGACTCATACTCCGAGCGTTTTTCCATATTCCATCCACAGGTCGGGCAAGTCACCATAATAATCAATTCCCCTAAGTAGTATTTTAATGTTGCGCCCACTTCATCCATGTTTGAACGAATTCAATAGATGAAACAAATCGGTAATCATCTTTACCAATTGCAGAAAATCCTGTCAATTCACCGGCTTTGAAATATACTTGAAGAGTTTTAATCGTATCATCTATGCAATAGCGAATTACCTCTTCATAATTCCCTTTAGCCCATTCCTTCGGAGCATTAGCCGCATCCATGAGTTTAGACTCGTCTATGCCAAGCATACTATGAATCAAATGATTCAAACGGTATCTAACCCCTGTTGCTTCGGTTAAAACATGACAAGTATCAACCATCTGCATCTTAGGCCATGTCTTCAATATGGCTTCACAACCAACGCCACCATCAATTATAGATTTAGAAATAATTGGTAAGTCAAAACCCAAACCATTATGCGTGAGAATTGTATATCCATCACCAAGCCATTTTGACAAATGATGTTCCAACATATTAAATGGATAAACGAACCCAATTTTGCCACCACATAGGCGTGTCACTTTTGCATAATTTTCCATTGAAACATAAATGTAGTTTTTCTCTTTGATATTATCATGGATGCAAACAACCGATGTTTTCCAACCTTTAGGGTCGTCAAATTTCAATTTCTCCTTTTTCATATCCATATTGAGTGTTTCAATATCAAGACTAATTATCGGATTTATTAAGCCCATTTCAAATCATCCTAAGAGTTTCTTGATTCTAAGTTTTAGTCCTTCTTCAACACAATTCTTTGAGTATATGACACAATACATCAACAACAATACTATTCCCTGCTTGTTTGTATAACTGTGTATTGCTACAAACCTCTTTTGCTTTGGCAAATGTTTCATCATCAAAACCCATCAATCTCCAACACTCCAAAGGCGTTAATCTCCTAATATGATATGGTGTTAAATCCATTCCGAAAATGTTCTCATTAAGTCCAAAATCATTAGAAATATAATCAGAACAATCGGCCCGATTTCGCCCCGTTCTTGTTGAAACGGTGGATGCAATAGTCCTATTCAAAACCAATCTCGTCTTTGAAACAACATATTTACCTGCTCCATTATCCTTTTTGTCTTTGTCAAAAGAATTTATGTATCGTTTCAATTGATTGCTAAGTGTAAATGTTTCACTTACTCCCTCTTCTAAAAGGTCTTGTAAGGTTGTGTTTAATTTTTTCGGAAGGTGGGTGATGATGGGTGCGTCTTGAAGTTTGCTAACTATGTAAATACGAGTTCTGTGTTGGGGAATCCCATAATCGCTTGAGTTAAGTTTTAGTAATTGTGATTGATACCCTAATTTTTGTAATTCAAGTAAATACGCATCAACAACAGGTTTATGTTTTTTATTCAAAACACTTGAAACATTTTCCCACATAACAATTTTCGGAGTTAATTTTTTGACGATTCTTAGTGTTTCCCAAAGCAAACTACTTCGTGTATTACTTTGTTTTTCACCACCTGCACCACCACCTGCCAACGAAAAATCTTGGCAAGGACTACCATGAAATATGAAATTAACATCAATATCCTTATCCCAATTGTTAATATCTTGCGGTTCATAATTTTCATCATAAATAGAATTGTATGATTTAACAGCAAATTTATCAATTTCAACATAGTCAATAACTTTGAAATCAATTTTATTACGCTCTAACGCCTTTCTAATTGCTCCAATTCCTCCAAACAGTTCCAACATTCTTAAACTGCTCATTAACAATCACCCATTCAAACAAGTATAAAAGGATTTTGTTTAAGCCCACTTGCCCATGATTATCGTTTCTTCAAGATTTTTGCGTAGTTTAATTTCTTTTCCACAACGACATTTTGCCTCAAAATTTAACCAACCGTCATCTAATTCATACGAAATAGAACCATCTGTCGGAGAGTGTGTGCAAACCATCCTATGTGCTAATTTGTCATAACATATTTGACATACTTGCCCTAAATCATACTTGTCAAGCATGGGTATCTCTAAGATGGCTTCATGGGAATTACAGGCTAAACATTTCATAATTTATTATTGTCCGAAGGGGTATCTAACTGTTATTCCAATCATTTTCCCAAATGCAAATAAAATTGACACCTAATGCTTTAATCATCTGTTCTCGCTTCATAGTCTTGTCGTATAACTCTCCGTGTGTCCTCTTACAAATTTTATTGTATTCATCTGCACCATATTTTTTCGGGTTTCCGTGGTAATAATCCCCATAGTATTCATATACCGTATTTGTTGATTTACAATACCCATCCACCCTTGCTAATTTACCCTTTCCGAGTGGGAATGCCACCTCACCCCCATTTAATGCGTGTTGTATCTCAATTTTTTCTTTACTCGCTATGGAATCTAACCACGAAATTGCTTTTCTTGACCATCCGGCGGCTTGTTTTCCGAACATCAATATCGTTGTGATTTCTCCTAATTCTTTATCACCTCTCCAATGAGCCTCTATGAACATATCCACAACAGGGCTACCGTGTGGGTTATTTACAACATAACCTCGCCCCTCATATTTTGAAATATCTTTAATTGGTTGTTTTCTTATATGTCCATTCACATAATGACTTCTATTTTTAGCCCCTGTTTTATTTGAAATGGATTTTATTAGACTAACATTTTGACCCCATACTTTATACTTAATTTCATCACCCATTTTTGTCCCCCTCTTATATTCTTTCCGATATAAGTTTGTATCCCGCTTAATAATCTCCTTTTGGCGAGGGTCTTGCATGAATCCCACTAATTTAATAATGAATTCTGTATCTTTACAAAAGTCTTCCAAAAGTGGCGAAGTTATCTTTGACAATTGTTCTTCCATACCGGAATTTAATCTCACACCCGTCAATAATTGTGATAATACCTGAATGTGAGGGGAATTTCCAATTATATTTTCAGCACCGAACCTATCTAATATATTTAGGAACAATTCTCCACCATTCGCCGTAGGGTCTTCACAACCAATAATTTGCTCATATTTATTGTTAGTGAAATAGTTATTAAATCCTTTCTTAATTGACTTTGTAGTGATATATCCTTCATTATCTGTAATATCTTCTAAGTTTATGTTAATTACCATCTCATCTAATAAATTTATCTTAATATCTTTAGAAATGTTAAATCCGGTCTGTGGATTATGATACTGATTATTTAATGGAGGGAGTATCTTCACAATCTGTAATTCTCCCCTCTTCACAGACACAATATATGATATATTATTGACTTCATCAATAAAATGAAATGCTTTTGACGGCAAATGAAAATAGGATTGAGGAATTTTTAATTCGGTATCTTCAAATTGTTCTCTTGCGGATTTCCTAATTAAAATTGTTTCCGAATTTGCTCTCTTACTTCTCACACTTAACATCAATAAATTCATGTAAGTATCGTGATATATACCCCTTAACATTTCATTCCCTTGTGGGTGTGTGGGATAATACCCAATCCAAAACAAGTTATCTTCTATTTGTTCAAATAATGGAACCCAATCATCTCCCAAATAAGATAATTTTTCCAAATAAGTCACCATTTCCTCTAATACAAATTTTGTGTAATCGCATCGTGGATTTATAAATACCTTGTTGTTAGTGCTAATGACAGTAACCTTGGACTTAACAAGCATAGGAATATACTGACAATACTCTAAAAATGTAGGTAATGGAATTAGTGCAGTTCGGGTTGGGCCTGTTGGAAACTCGGATAATGACCGAAACTGATGTGTAGTTGGATGTAACATATAATAATCTCCATTTTTTGTAGTCGGTGTCCCCCCTACCAACCCCAAATTAACAATATCTCGCAAATGTATAGGAAACTCAATTGAAGATACATAAGATTTTATTGCATCCCGATACATTGGATTTTTCAAATTTAATTGATTTCTTTCCAAATCCCAACATTGGTTTAATGGATTCACCACGACATTCTGCTTACTCATATTTCAATATGGATTATACAGGTATAAAAGGATTTTGTTTAAGCCCCATATTCTTCATCCCCACAATGAATATGAACGGTGCAATCCTTGTCTTCACGACAACCCTCGCAATCACAAATTGTTTCAACCAAATGATACCAATGTTGGTCTATAATCTCATTGTCAAATTCCTCAACACCCATTTCTGCAAGAAATTGTTTGCGAAAATTAGCGTAGGCTTTACAATACTCACTAATTGTAAGTTTCCAAAAGGTATCGTTCTTCATAATCAAACACCACTTGTATTTGCGGAAAATGGGTCATCATCGTTTTCATCATTATCGGGATTAACTTCCGATGGATTTAGGAATGGTGAAAGACTTTGGAAAAAGGATTCAAGACCCCCGAAGGCAAGCGGGATTGATGGCCGTTGCTCAATGTATAACCTAAACAGTATTAACAAATCATCCTCCCGAATGTCGCCAATCTCTTGACGAGTGATTTCACGGAACTTTCGGTAGTTGTTAATAAATTGCTTCACTCTTCCTCACCCACTGTTTCTTGAGGGGCAGAAGACAAAATATCCACCTTTTTACTCGCAATTTGATACACACCTGTAATCTTGTCGGTGAATACTTTTACTCGCTTGTCAGTCTTGCCAATAACCTCGCCTTCAATGACACAATCTTTACGAATCTCAAATGATACTCTATCACCTACGGTGATTTCTGCCGACTTATCACTACGACTTTCAAGGATTTCCTCAATAAGAATCATTATTTTTTCCAATTGCGGGGTATTCTCTTTTGCTAATTCAACTGCTGTTAGAACCATAATCCTTACTTGTCCTACGGAGTATCTAATTGTTAGGGTTCAAAGTTATGGTGTATCTTTTGTATCGCTGTCCGGTAGGGTCTTTACGCCACTCACTTGAAAACTCATAGCCATCTTCCTTCAAATCCATGATGCGGCGAGGAAGGGAACGAATCTTGTAAATAGATGCGGCCTCAATGCCCGATATTGAGTCTCTTGATTCAAAATGCTTCATCAATAATTTTCGCTGATTGCTCATACAAATCCTATTGAGGGGCTTGGTATATCAACCTTCACATTATTTTCTGTGCAACTAAAATTTGGAGGCCCCTACCATACATATTCCCAATTTTAACCTATCTTTTGTTGAAAATACAAGTTAGGATGTGTGAAATCATATCAACAGTCCACCCATTCCCCATCAACGCTTTCCTTGCCGAATCGGAATATCCTTTGGTATAATCATCGGGAAGTGTCTGCGCTCTTTCACATTCTATCGGTGTCAAATATCTCCAATCCACACCCCGTTCATATTCGTCAAAGGCATACGGATAGCGGCCACTCGGTAAGTGTGTCAAAACGCTGTCTTTGCCTACGGTAGTGATACAACCGATTTTAGAAGTATCTTTTTTGACTTGAAGACATTGTATGTATGGTATGTCGGGATTGGCATCTTCTCTTTTTCCGGTTAGTGGATTGATTTTGCGCCCCACAATAGATGCGGGATTTTTCAGCACATCATTTTTTGTCAAAATTGACATCAAGTGTATATCTTCACTTTTAGGCTCGGAAATGGGCCAATTAGCCCAATATATTCGCTTGCGAGTCTGTGCCGAAACAAGAGAAGAACATAAATGAACAGGCTCAACACCAATATACTGTGTGATTATGTCTTGCCATTGTTTCCTCATCCCTACATTCTCTAATAGAAAGTATTTTGGTTTGTAATGTTCAATTATCTCAACCATTGTGAAAAATAATTTACTTCGTGGGTCATCAAAATTCAATTGCGAACCTTGACAAGCAAAACCTTGACAGGGAGAACCACCCATAATCAAATCAATGTTTTCTAAATCCCAATCCTTCCAATTAGAAACATCACCTAATGAAATGATATTCGGATGATGCCTTTCCGCAATTTCAATACAGGTCGGGTCAATCTCCGAAGCATAGTATTTATCAAATGCAATCTTGGCTCTTTCAAGTGCGAGTTTTCCGCAACAAATACCATCAAAAAGAGAAAGAACATTTCGGATTTTCTGCATAAGAACTATATGGCCCTAATTGCTATCTAAATGTTTGGCCCACTTCTAAGGAATACAAGAAAGAATAAATCCAATGACATCAACAGTAAATCCATTACCTAACATTTTGTAGCGTTGTGTTTTTGAAACTCCTTCGGTATATCCTTCGGGAACTGTCTGCATTCTTTCGCACTCAACAGGTGAAAGCATCTCTATTTTGCCAATCTCATAATCTCCAAATGACTTCGCCTTTCCCGGCCTTCCGTCAGCATTTATGCCTTTGTAATACGAGGCAGTTAGACAAGGAAGTTTATCTGTCGCAGGTTTCACGATTTGACGGGGATTTCCCTTCCTCACCGTAGCAATTTCGTAAGAATTATCAGTTAGAAGGCTTATTCCTTTGATTAGGGCAGAAATGGAGTTGAGTGGAGGCATTTTATTTTGGATATTTGGAATGTTTGTCCAATACAAACGCCGCCTATTTTGCCCCGAAAATAAAGCAGAATTGATTTCAATTGGCTGAACTCCCAAGATAGCCGAAATCGCATCTTGAATATCTTTTCGCATTTTTACATTCTCTAAAATGAAATACTTGGGCTTTAATTCTTTCCAAAGACGCACATATTCAAAGAATAATTTGCTCCTATTGTCAGTAAAATTCAATTGATTCCCCATGAAAGAAAATCCTTGACATGGCGAACCTCCGACTAATAGATAAATTTCCGAAGGAAAATCGCTTTCCTTCAATGAACAAATGTCACCGACTTGAATTGTGTTTGGATAACGCTTCTGTGTGATGGCTATACAATGCTTATCAACCTCGGAAGCATAATAATTATCATAAGGTGTGCCTTGACGATTCAAAGCAATTTGAAGGCATGAGAGGCCATCAAATAGTGAAACAATGTTCTTCAAGAATGTTCACTCTCCATCAATACACAATCGGAACAAAGATGGCCTTTATTATCGTGAAATAATTTACAGGAAATACATTCCGTGAACCTATTATTCTTCAAGTGTTTGCGCCAAGCCCGCATTTCGCCATGAATGCCCATAACTATTCCTCTTCATCTGCAAATAATTCTGCGTATGAACCATCGTCCTCATAATCTGTCCGTAAGCATGATTCATAGTCGTTCATACCGACTCGGTAAGCAATAGGGTCTATTCTCTTGAAGGCTACGGATGCCGAATAAGAAAGCCCTGCAATCACTACATCTTGGTAGCAATCATCCAACATATCATCAAAGTATTCTTCCATAAGTCTTTCATTCATTCTTCTTCATCTCCAATATCATTAACTACTGCGAATCCCATGTCTTTAATTTCATTGATAGCATCAGTTATCTCTTTACCTATGGGTGTGAAATTCTCTTCATCGTGCGAATGGTCGCAATCATCTGTATGGACATGAGGTTCGGCAATCTTTGAACCTGCATTCATACTCTCCATTAAACCTTCTAACTGCTTCTTTGATGGCTTAGGGCGGCGAGAATTGGTGAAGTCTTGCTTGGTAGCACGACGAGAATGATGATATTTTTGATAATCATTCTTTTTGACTCGCTGAACAGGTTTTATCGGATTCCCTGCACTATCGTATTCGGTGCAATCTCGGCAAAGCCCCTTGTATCTAACTTCTGTTTCGCATTCGGGACAAGCCCAACTATGTTTCGCCATAAGTGACTATACTCCGAACACCTTGATAAAGGTTCTTAATCAAGAATCCATTCTTCGTAAATACATTCTTCGGTTTCAATCCGAAATTTTAACTCATCCATTTTCCATCGCCTCCATGCTTCGCTCGGACTTATCACTTATGAATGATTCGGTATTATTTCAATAATTTGGATTGATAAATAACTTACGATTAGCCGTAAGGATTTCTCCACATTCTGTATTATCAACATCATTTCCGTCATAATCGCACCAATAAGGCTTGTCTCTCGGATTATATGTGATTTCATAGGAAGGTGAGTAAGGATATTCCGATTGAGAACCAAGATTTCTAATGACTACACGACCTGCTCTAATCCATGCACATACAGTCTTATTTGCGCCGCAATTGATTTTCTTAGCCGTAGTCTTTTGATTTTTCAAGACACAATCGTAAAGAACCAATTGATATTGTTCGGGGTCATAGTAAGAAGTATCACCGTTGGATAAATCCTTCACTTGAAACTTCATAAAATTCTCGCCTTTCGCCAAATGGAATCTGACTTGGTATTTTCTCTCCATGTGTTGAGCCAAGAAGTCACACTACATAAAGTTATTCTTCCTCGCCAAGCCCTTCAAGATTAACCCTGTCTTTAGACAATTTCTTTTCCAATTCGGAGGCAGTTTTGCACTCTTCTTGATTACCACATTTAAGACAAAGAAGATAATTACTGCTCGTCAAAGCATACCAAGCATTTTCTTTGCATTTTGAACAAGGTGTGATTTCGTGATGCCAATTTTTTCTATCAATCATCCAATTCCATTCGGGTTTCATATTTTCACTTCCAATTATTCAATCGCCGCTTTACAAACTACGCAAAGAATTGCACCATAGTAGCAAATATCGCCACAGCATTCACAATCAATAGACAAAAGACTTTTACCCATCACACTTCACCCACTAAAACTGTTTGTTCGTGGCGGTATTCTGCAACGGAAATGTAAATCCTCTTGGTGACTGTGAGGGTGGGAATATCTGCTTTCGTATCTCCGTTTGCTTGTTGTTCGTAGTGAGTCCAAAATTCGGTTTCAGTTTCAAAAGTCCAACACTCATATTTGGCAATTGTGCCATCGTGATGTATCATTGTGCCGTAAGTAATCTGTCCTTCCATAATTACACCACATTTGAACAGGTTAATAAGGGTTTCATTTGTCTTTTGCATCAATGACTTTTTGACAAAATTCGCATACTGTGGGGATATTGCGCTTGGTAGTCTTCATAGCAGAACAATGTTTGCATTGAAAGATACGATGCCCCATGTTAATTCCCCTGTATTTGTCCGATAGTATAGTTATACTTAAAGATTTTCATTATCGTCGCTCAATGCAAGTCCAAAAATTATCAAGAAAAAAAGAACAACCCATTCACTCATCCTCATCCACTCCAAAATACATTCCACAGGCGATACATTTTAAGGTTTTCTTATCAATATCACATTGTCTTTGACATGGCCCACCATATTGAGTATATTCGGTCAGCGAGTCCACCCCCATTTTTGAATGAAATTATCACTGAATAAATAATTAGTAGTGCGGTATTTAATAATCAATGAACCAAAGAATAATATCATAATGAGGGCTAAACCTTGTTGTATTGTGAATGCAATACTACCAATATAACCTGCATAAGCAAACCACATGACATTATTAACTAATAAAATCAATGTTGTCCATAATGAAAAATCATCCGATTGTTTCCTTCGGATTAAACGGCTCAATTGTGGTAGCCAAGAAGCATTAGTCACGATGGCAACAACAGACATAAAAATCTCAATAGTCTGTGCTTCCATTTCAATCACTCTTCTTCGCCCATCTCATCCCAATAGGTTACAAATTCACTTGCAGTTCCTACAAATATAAACTCGGCATCATCTTCATTTTCCTTTACCGTAACTGTATCAAATTCAGTTAGGGTTCGGATATATGAAATAGAAGAATTAGTAAATATACCCACATTGTCCTCTTCACGGAATACAATATAATTTACATTGTCCATAATCAAGTAACCCATTTTTCCTTGTTCATTGAATATGTAATCATCATCATGTTTATATCCAATAGATTCAAAATAAGATAGAATCTTAGATTCGTTGGCCGGGTTGTCCTCGCTTTGCTGTATTCCTATCATCAACATAACCCGTTGTTGTTAGGACAGGTAATTAAAC